>ERZ791821.7-NODE-7-length-258106-cov-87.646314_pt1 | contig 258106 bp, 239 predicted proteins | sample MGYA00510300_ERZ791821 | MGnify/ENA primary metagenome ERZ791821 (study PRJEB30046, sample SAMN00792034) | human gut metagenome | study: EMG produced TPA metagenomics assembly of the A metagenome-wide association study of gut microbiota in type 2... | reverse complement strand
ATCTCGAAATTCTAAAAAGAATTTTCAAGGTTGTCTTTCTGTTCAGTTATCAAAGAGCTTTGTTGTTAGCAATCAGCGTTGCTCGCTGACAGCTATGATAGAATAACATTGATTCAGAAGTTTGTCAAGCAGTTTTTTAAAAAACTTTTTAACTTTATTTTCATAAATAATACATTGTGTTAACGTCATCTTTACGTACCAATTGTATATTGTAGAAAATCTTCTTCTGTGTTACTCCGTACCGCAGAACTTTTATATCCTTTGGCATAAAAAAACCATCTAAGAAGTTATAGATGGTTTTCAGCGGAGAGGATGGGATTCGAACCCATGCGCCCGTGAAGACAAACGGTTTTCAAGACCGCCCCGTTATGACCACTTCGGTACCTCTCCATATTCCACATATTCTGTGTTTTCTTTGTCGTTGTTTGCTGTACCGCACCGACGACTTTGTTATAATATCATCCTGTATATAGTTTGTCAACACATTTTTTAAACTTTTTTGTTATTTTTTTGCTTTTTGTTCGTAAATCCGCTTATTTACTGGGCTTGCTGGCATTTTATTTTTTTATATTTTTATGATAATTTACTTCATTTTCTCTTTTCAGGATAATATTCATCCAATCTTTACTTTATAATATTTTTTTGCCAGTCAGAAACACCTCTGTTATAAGTATATCTTCTGGCGTTGTTGCTTTAATATTAGTATACTCAGATAATGTCATTTTTACCTTAGTATTCATATATTTTTCAGCAACCATTGCATCATCTGTTATTCCTTTTTTATCAATATCACAATATAACTTATCATATGCTTCTAAAATAAGTTCACTTTCAAAAACCTGCGGTGTCTGTATCTGCCATAAAGTGCTTCTATCTGGTGTATTAACTGCAATTCCTTCAGCATCAACAACCTTAATTGTATCTTTTACCGGAACTGCAGCAACGCATGCATTATATATTTTAACATCATGCATGCATGCATTTATTATACTATCTGTTACGCATGGTCTTGCTCCATCATGTATAAACACATAATTTTTATCTTTTTGCCTGCCCTGCTGCGCTTCGTTCACTTTTTCTCTTATACAATTCAATCCTGAATATACAGAATCGTATCTCTCTCTGCCACCTTCAACTACAGCAATAATCTTTTTATAGCCTTGTGAGCGTATTATTTTTTTCATATACCCAATATAGTCTGCTGATGTAACAACTACTATTCTGTCTATATTATCATTTGCCTCAAATGTTTCTATTGAATAACATATCATCGGAATATCATTCAGCTTAAGAAATTGCTTTGGAATATCACTTTTCATCCTTGAACCTTTTCCACCAGCCAGTATTATTGCATAATTCATTATACATACCTCACTTCATCGTTCTTTAACAGATCTAAATATAACAGACACAAAACTGTTTCAGCAAAAGGAATCACACTCTTTCTCCAAGCTTAAGATTAGGTATTGCATTAAGATCATATCCATGTCTTGTACCTGATATATATTCATAATATGCTGCAACCCCAATCATCGCTGCATTATCAGTGCAGAATATAGGTGATGGTGAATAAAAAGTAATTGCATTCTTATCGCATTCTTCTTTCAATGTCTTTCTAAGTGCCGAATTAGATGCTACTCCACCTGCCAATGCAAGCTTATTCATTCCACTTTCTTTCGTGAGACGGATAGCACGTGATACAAGAGCATCAACTACAGCTTTCTGGAACGAAGCTGCAAGATCTGCTTTGTTTACAGTTTCACCCTTCATTTCTGCCGAATTAATATAGTTAAGCACTGCTGATTTTATTCCACTAAACGAAAAGTCGTAAGGTGCATCATCTACATGTGCTCTTGGAAAAACTATAGCTTCAGGATTACCCTCTTTAGCTATCTTATCTATTTTAGGTCCACCAGGATATCCAAGTCCTATAGCTCTTGCCACCTTATCAAAAGCTTCTCCTGCTGCATCATCTCTTGTTCTTCCTATTATTTCAAACTTACCATAATCATTAACTTTAACAAGATGGGTATGTCCACCTGATACAACAAGTGATACAAAAGGCGGCTCAAGTTCTTTGTTTTCTATATAGTTTGCCGCAATATGTCCCTCTATATGATGCACTCCAACAAGAGGCTTGCCTGTTGCAAATGCAATAGCTTTAGCCTCTGCCACACCTACAAGCAATGCACCTACAAGACCTGGACCATAAGTTACACCTATTGCATCTATATCATCAAGTGTAACTCCCGCCTCATCCAAAGCCATTCTTATAACAGGATTTATATTTTCTATATGCTTCCTTGAAGCTATCTCCGGAACAACTCCACCATATTCTGTATGAATAGCAATCTGTGAATTAATAATATTAGATAATATTGTTCTTCCATTCTTTACAACCGCTGCCGCTGTCTCATCACATGAGCTCTCAATAGCCAGTATCAGCACATCTTTTTGTTCTTCCATTTATTCTCCATTCTGCAGACATTAATCATAATATCAATAGATATATACTTACTGCTTTATCATGCCTGCTCTACATATAAAGCCAATCAACTTGTTATTCAGCTTAAATCTACCGAATTAACTAATTCCCAGTATAATATCTTCCATTTGCCTGAATTATCTTTTCTTAAAGTAAACTTAGTACCTGATGTTCTAAGGCTGCTTCCTTCTCGTATATAATACACAAGCTGCAATGATGCATATTCTCTATTATTAAATGTTGTATACTTTGTATCATTAGCACTCTGAAGGCTGAAGCTGCTGATTCGGGCATCGTTATTTCTATATATGCTTATATCTTCTTTTAATGCCATCATGAACTCTTCATCAGTCTGCGTATTTTTAAGTTCATCATCAAACAACAATCTTGCCTGATGTCCAAGCTTTTCAATATCCTCTTCTGATATATCGCTATCATAGTACTCTTTCGTTATTCTTGCATAAAGCTTAACAACATCCCTTACAGATTCCGGATAGTTATCACTTATATTTCTTGCTACAAGATATGCAAGCTCGTCATTCTGGACCACCTTGTCTGTAGCATCCTTTTTTGATGGTTTGTTTGCAAGATAATAATAATATCCAATACATAATACCGCACATAATATTACGGCTAATACCATTCTCCAATGTTTTTTCATAGGCTGCTCCTTTTTTCTCACGCTCAATTCAACTTATGTAACCTTATTCTACTCTTCATCTTCAAAATTAAGTGTAACACTCTGCCCATCTTTCGCTGCACGTACATTTTTAAATATATTTTTTATATTCCCTACATAGTCAGCTGGTCTTATAAGTGATGGACTATAATGTGTGAGCCACATTTCCTTAACATCAGCATTTTTAGCAAGCTCTGCTGCCTCATAGAATGTCATATGCTTATATTCTTTCGCCTTTGACTCTTTATCCTTTTCCCCATACATGCCTTCGCATATAAAAAGATCTGAATTCTTCGCATTATCAACTATAGCCTGTACCGGTCTTGTATCCGTACAATAAGTAAGCTTTATACCTTTTCTAGGTGCTCCCATAACCATATCCGGCGTGTATGTAATACCTTCATACTCAATTTCCTGTCCATGCTGCAGCTTATTCCATATACGACATGGTATGCCAAGCTCTTTTGCCTTATCGGCATTAAACTTTCCTATTCTTGGTATACTTATAGTATACCCATAGCATGTAACTGCATGATTTACACGGAACGCATCTATTTCATATCCTTTTATTGACAAATGTTCCTGCTGCCCATTAAGTTCTATCATATTTATTTCAAAAGGAAGCTCCGGTGCTATCACCCTTAAAGCATTCACCACTCTTGAAAGACCCTTAGGTCCGATAAGTGTAAGCGGCTCTTTTCTGTCTGAATTGCCCATCGTAAGCAGTAATCCCGGCAGCCCGCTTATATGATCTGCATGATAATGCGTAAAGCACACTACATCTATAGGATTATAGCTCCATCCTTTTTCTTTTATCGCTATCTGTGTCCCTTCACCACAATCTATAAGAAGACTACTTCCATTATATCTTGTCATAAGTGAAGTGAGCCATCTGCCTGGTAATGGAAGCATCCCACTTGTTCCTAATAAACATACGTCTAACATATCGGCTCCTTTCTTTTTTTCGTTATTTTACATGTAGTTCATTATATAATTCACATACAGCCTGCCTATAAGCAGCCTCGCATCATAATATCTTTGACATAACAATAGCATCTTCTACAGGTCTTTCATAAAATCTTTTCCTTGTACCTATAGGACTATACCCAAGTTTTTCATAAAGTTTTTTTGCTGCTTCATTGCTCTGTCTGACTTCAAGAAAAAAGATTGTTACTGATTTTTCTTTCGCCCTTCTTTCCATTTCTTTAAGAAGTGCTTCAGCCACACCTTGTCTTCTATATGATGGATGCACAGCAACATTAGTTACATTGCCCTCACCCATAACAGTCCACATACCACAGTATCCTGCTATTTCTCCTGTACGCTCGCATACAAGATATATGTTATCCGGATTACATGCAGCATCTATGAAAGATTTTTCAGACCATGGCAGTGAAAATATTTCATTCTCTATCTTTGACACATAAGGAACATCTCTTTCTTCCATTGTTCTGACATGGTATTCCATAATCCTTTACTCCTATTCTAAGCATTAAACTTTCATTAGTATATTCATGTCTTCATATGCTCATAACTATCTGCTGATTTATTTATTATGTTCTCTTTCAGCCTGTGATGGGCGTAAATAATCCGGCTTCATAAGATCCGAATTAATAGTCTTTCCTTCCTGTGCCATATATATAGCCGCAAGTGCAACACTTGATGCTCTCTGTGTCTTTATATGAGGTTTACTAAAACTATATCTGCACTTAAGATTATCTTTTATATAATCTCCTGCAACATCTATGCCATCTCCGACAAATACCACTTCTTCATCCTGCGCATTAAGTATATCTACCAGTTCCTGATACGATATAAGACATTGTTCATGTATAATTTCAAGCTTTTCTGCATCAAATCTGTATAAACCACTGTAAAGATGCTGTCTTCTTGCATCCATGACAGGGCATATAAGTCTTTTGTCTCCCATAAGATTATAAGCCATAGCCTCAAGCGTAGGTACAGCCACCATAGGTTTATCCTTAGCAAGTGCTATCCCTTTTCCTGTAGCCGCTCCAATCCTTAATCCCGTAAATGAACCCGGACCATCAGACACTGCAACTATATCAATATCTGACACATCTGTTTCTGTCATACGACATATTTCATCTATCATCGGAAGTAATGTCTGCGAGTGTGTTTTCTTGTAATTAATGGTGTATTCAGCAATAAGTGTATTCTCTGTCATAATCGCAACAGAAGCTGTAACTGCTGAACTCTCAATAGCTAATACTTTCATTTTGTTACCTCGATTTTCCTATAGTCAAATCCCTTGGATAAATCCTTACTAATCTTAATGTATGTCGCATTTTCAGGCATAATTTCACTTATAAGATTGCCCCATTCAATAAGACACACACCTTCTGAATAGAAGTATTCTTCATATCCTATCTCGTCCATTTCAGTTATATCACCTATTCTGTATACATCAAAATGGTATAATGGAAGCCGTCCATCATGATATTCCTGAACAATAGTAAAAGTAGGGCTGTTAATAGGCTCGTTTATACCAAGCCCCTTTGCAAACCCCTGGGTAAATACAGTTTTCCCAACACCAAGATCACCATCAAGACAATAAACATCTCCTGCCCTGGCATTTTTACCCATGTTATATCCCAGTTCATATGTTTCTTTAGAACTACGTGTTTCTGTAATCATATTATCACCCATTTCTGCGGATTACCGTATTGTTTAAGATATTAAGAAAGTCTGTCAGTATTCACCTTTACCTGGAATGGCTTTAAATGCTTCTTTGCAAGTGCTATAAAATCAGCCGCTTTCCCGTTAAAATCCCTTACAGGTATTATATTGGCATTTACTGTTGTCATATAAACGTCAATGTTCCTGCCGTCGAACTTTATCTTGTATATCTTGTCCCATAAAAGAGTCTCTGTTATATCTCCAAGACTTACTGTTATACCAGAATCATCTATCCTGTAATGGACTTTTTCCTTAAATGTAACAACACTCTTCATCTGTCTTCTGGCTCTAAGCTTCATATCAACTGATGGAAATATAAGAAAAAATATTCCAAACACACCAACCATGAGTGTATAAGAGGCATTAACCTTTCCTGCTGATATAACTGCAAGCACTATAAGTATAAGTGCAAGCAGAATCTCTGCCATACCCGATATCGTATGATACTTATGATAGAACTTAAATCTGAGCAGATCTTTCTCTGTAACCTTACTGTCAAACTCGATAACACTATCCATTACCATTATTCCGCCTTTCTGTTTTTCCTAATCTTAGTGCATGAACTTCTCTAAGCCTCTTAAGTTAAGCCCCTGTGGCTTTTTCTTTTTTCTGTTCTGATTTCTGTCCTGTCTGTTGTTATCTTTTGTATGCTGCTTATTGCCGCCTTTGTTATTACTTTCTTCCTGGCTGTTTCTTCTTCCTCTGTTAGCTGCTGCCTTTTCGTCAAGAATCATTGATAGTGATATTCTTCCCTTGTTAACATCAACATCTATAACCCTTACATCCACAATATCACCAACACTGACAATATCAAGAGGATGCTCAACTCTTCTTTCTGCACTCATCTGTGATATATGCACAAGTCCATCCTGATGCACCCCTATATCTACAAATGCGCCAAAATCTATGACATTTCTTACTGTACCTTTAAGTATCATACCTGGAGCAAGATCCTTCATATCAAGTACATCTTTTCTTAATATCGGCTTAGGCATCTCATCTCTTGGGTCTCTGCCTGGCTTTTCAAGTTCTTTTACTATATCTTCAAGTGTTATTGTACCTATACCAAGCTCATCAGCAAGTCTGCCCATATCTTCTATCTTAGACTTTAGTCCTATAAGCTCACCAGAACTTATTGAATCTATATCATACCCCATAACTTCAAGAAGCTTCTTTGCTGCTTCATAGCTTTCAGGATGCACACTTGTTGCATCAAGCGGATTATCTCCTCCTGATATTCTCATAAATCCTGCACACTGTTCAAAAGCTTTTGGTCCTAGCTTAGCTACCTTAAGCAGCTGTTTTCTGTTAGTAAATCTGCCATTAGTTTCTCTGTAATCTATAATATTTTTCGCAACTGCCTTTGATATTCCAGATATATATTCAAGAAGTGAAGCTGAGGCTGTGTTAAGATCTACACCTACTTTGTTAACACTATCTTCTACAACACCACCAAGTGTCTCACTTAACTTCTTCTGGTTCATATCATGCTGATACTGGCCTACACCTATAGACTTTGGATCTATCTTTACAAGCTCAGCTAACGGATCCTGTACACGTCTTGCTATAGATACTGCACTTCTCTGATTAACATCAAAATCAGGAAACTCCTCTGTTGCAAGCTTACTGGCTGAATATACAGAAGCACCCGCTTCATTGGTTATAACATAATCCACATTCTTAAGCTCATATTCCTTTATCATATCTGAGATAATCTGTTCTGATTCTCTTGATGCTGTTCCGTTACCACATGATATAAGATTAACATTGTACTTCTTAATAAGGTCTGCAACTATTTTCTTAGTTTCCTCGACCTTGTTAAATGGTTCTGTTGGATATACAACCTTTGTAGCAAGAACCTTTCCTGTAGCATCTACTATTGCAAGCTTACACCCATTTCTAAATCCTGGATCCCATCCAAGTACAACTTTTCCTGCTATAGGTGGCTGTAAAAGGAGCTGCTCAAGATTCTTGCCAAACACCTTAATAGCCCCATCCTCAGCTGTTTCTGTAAGAGTATTCCTTATCTCTCTTTCAATGGCTGGTGCAATAAGTCTGTCGTATGCATCTGCTATACACTCTTTAAGATATGGTGTTGTATACTCATTGTCGTTTGTTATTATCTGCTTTTCAAGATATCTGAGTATTCTTTCTTCTGGTGCTTCAACTTTAATCGTAAGGAACTTTTCATTCTCACCTCTGTTTATTGCAAGAATTCTATGTCCTGGAATAGATGCTATTGCTTCATTGTAATCATAATAATTCTCATATACTGATTCAGCTTCTGCATCCTTTGCTGCTGCTACAAGCTTTCCCTCTTTAAATGTTATATCTCTTATATATGTTCTGTAGTCTGCTACATCTGATATCTGCTCAGCTATAATATCAAGTGCTCCTGCAATAGCTTCCTTTGCACTCTTTACTTCCTTGCCTTCCTCATCTGATACATACTTTTCTGCTTCAACAAGGACATCTTCCTTTGCATCCTGTCCTTTGATATATTCTGCAAGCTGCTCAAGACCTTTTTCCCTGGCTATTGTTGCCCTTGTTCTTCTCTTCTGCTTATATGGTCTGTAAAGATCTTCTACAAGCACCATGGTTTCTGCTTTAAGTATCTGTTCCTTAAGCTCATCTGTAAGCTTACCCTGCTCCTCAATACTTGCAATAACCTGTGTCTTTCTATCTTCAAGATTACGTAAATACTTAAGTCTGTCATCAAGTTCACGAAGCTGTTCATCGTTTAACGCCCCTGTAACCTCTTTTCTATATCTGGCGATGAATGGTATGGTACAGCCTTCATCTATAAGCTTTACAGCCGCATCCACCTGTGATGTTTTTACACTTAATTCTTCTGCAATCTTCTTAATAATATCCATTGTGAAACTCCATTTCTATTATTTTATCAATGTTTAATTATACCAATTGTAAGCTTTATTATCAAGTTACTGTTTTATATGCAATATATAACAAACAATCGCAGCACATACATAAAAAGGCCAGGTAGTATAATCAATCAATACTACCTGGTCATTCATTATTGTTACTTGATATTCTTTTTCATCTTTTCAATCTCATCATCTATGCTTTTTCCATTGGAAAATGTATCTTTATAGTCTTTGTTTTTATCTTTTCCAGATGCCTTTTTCTCTCTGTAAGATGTTCCGCTGCCTGAAAACAGCACCTTTCCAACAAGTCCGGCACCTCCAAATATAAGCACCAATAATAATATCCATTCGTATAATGTCATCACACTAAGATGAATATGTGTTGACATTATAACTGATACTATTATTAAAAGCACGGATAATGCTGTAAATACTTTTGATGCAAAGCAAGCCCCTGTCATAAACATCCATACAATCCCTATAATAAGCGGAATAATAATAAGCCCTGATGAAAATCTTCCTCCACCAAGGAAGAAAAATCCATATCCTGAAAATACTATAACCTTCTGTGAAAATATATACAATCCAACTGCAAGCATAACTACACCTGCTACAAACTGCATAAGCTCATTTTTCGCATCTTTCATAAGCTTCCCCCTTCTTTCTATCCTGCCTGTTATACAGAATATTTCATATCTTACCAAAACAAAACGCTGCATTAATCCATCGCATTAATCCACTACTTTGATTCTGGCACAAACACTCCATAGATTGTTCTGATTGCATCCTCAAAATATCTGTTTCTTACACCTATGATGATATTAAGCTCACTTGAACCCTGATCGATCATCTTAATATTAATCTTAGATTTAGCAAGTGCTGAGAAGATATTGCCCGCAAGACCTGAGTTATTTCTCATGCTTCTTCCTACAACCGCTATAAGTGCAAGATCTGATTCAAGCTCAACAGAATCCGGATTAACTGCTCTATGAAGCTCTGCAAGAACTTTCTGTTCCTTTTCTACGAATTCATCCTGATGGACAAAAACTGTCATAGTATCTATGCCTGAAGGCATGTGCTCAAAGGAGATTCCATTATCTTCAAATACCTGAAGAACTTTTCTTCCAAATCCTATCTCTGAATTCATCATATCCTTATCGATTGTTATTGATACGAAGCCCTTCTTACCCGCAATACCTGTGATAATGCAGTCAGGTCTGTTACATGTTGTCTCAACAATCATAGTACCTTTATCCTGTGGTGCATTAGTATTACGTATATTTATTGGAATTCCTTCCTTTCTTACTGGGAATATAGCTGATTCGTGAAGAACTGTTGCACCCATATATGAAAGCTCTCTTAATTCCTTGTATGTTATGACATCTATTGGTCTTGGATTGTCTACTATTCTTGGATCTGCTGCAAGGAAACCTGATACATCAGTCCAGTTCTCATATACATCAGCCTTAATAGCTCTTGCAACAATAGAACCAGTTACATCTGAACCACCTCTTGAAAATGTTTTTACATCTCCATTAGGCATAGCTCCATAGAAGCCTGGAATAACTGCTGACTCAACATTCGCTAATCTGTCTCCCATAACCTTGTTAGTCTTTTCACCATCGAATTCACCGTTAGCATCAAAACATATAACACTGGCTGCATCTATAAACTCATATCCAAGATAGTTAGCCATAATTATACCATTAAGGTACTCGCCTCTTGAAGCTGCATAGTCTGTACCAGCCTTTGCTTCAAAGTTCTTTCTGATTGTTTCAAACTGTTCCTTTAATGAAAGCTTTAAACCAAGTCCCTTTATAATCTCGTTGTATCTTTCTTCTATAGCCTTAAGCTGCTTATCGAAGTTTTTACCTGATTCCGCCTCAGCATAACACTTATAAAGCATATCTGTAACCTTCGTATCATCTGAAAATCTCTTTCCAGGAGCTGAAGGAACTACAAATCTTCTGCTTTCCTCTGCTCTTATTATATTTCCAACCTTCTTGAACTGTTCTGCACTCGCAAGTGAACTTCCACCAAACTTAACTACTTTTACCATTACTGTTTTTACCTTTCATAATATTTATTATATTTTACTTAATTCAATGACACTATTACTTTTCTATTAATTAAGCTTTGTATCATCTATTCTGATTCTTGATATAACATCTATCCTAGCTGCTGCCAAAGCAAACTTTTCTTCTGTCATAACGCCTGTTATAAAGCCGTACTCAGCATCAAGACCTTCAGCGTTAACTATCCTAACATCACCAAAAAGCTCTTCAAGCTGTGATTCTTTCACATCCTTTGATACCCTTACAAAGAATCTTCTTTCTTCTTCTGCTGTATCTGCAAGTGTAAGCTTCTCATCGTCCCAGATAACCATAACATTAGTTCCCTTATGCTTAACACAGTCGATTATATCTCCAACTACTGCACTTGCTGTAGGAAGCTTACCTGCACCAGCACCAAAGAACATAACATCTCCAACCATATTTCCGTTAACATATATTCCATTAAGTACTCCGTTAACATTATATAACGGATGTGTCTTATCTATAAGGAATGGTGATGTTATAGCATATACTTTACCATTTTTTCTATAACTTGTTGCTAAAAGCTTGATTACACATCCAAGCTTATCTGCATACTTAAAATCCTCGTTTGATATCTTTGTAATGCCTTCTGTTGTTATCTCTTCAAAGTTAACTGTCTTACCGCCGGCAAGTGATGTAAGAATAGCTATCTTTCTGCATGCATCATATCCTTCTACATCTGCTTCTGGATTACGCTCTGCATATCCAAGCTCCTGTGCTTCCTTTAACACTTCCTGGTATGAACTTCCCTCCCTGCTCATCTTTGTGAGGATATAGTTAGTTGTTCCATTCATAATACCTGTAATCTTAGTTATCTCGTCTGCTGTAAGCGCCTGGTTAAGAGGTCTGATAATAGGAATACCACCACCTACAGATGCTTCAAACATAAAGTTAAGATTTCGTTCCTTTGCCATGGCAAGAAGCTCTGCTCCATGAGCTGCAACAAGTGCCTTGTTAGATGTACACACACTTTTTCCAGCCTCCAAAGCTCTCTTAACAAATGTAAATGCTGGTTCTACACCTCCCATGACTTCCACTACAACATCTATATCATCATCATTTATAATAAGGTCTATATCATGTACTATCTTTTCCTGGATAGGATCTTCTGGGAAATCTCTTAAGTCTAAAACGCTTTTAACCTCTATAGACTGTCCCGCCTTTTTTAATATTGAATCAGCATTCGTGTTAAGTATCTCAACAACTCCTGATCCAACTGTTCCATAACCTAATACCGCTACTTTTGCCATATCATCCTCCATGTAATTTTCACTTTATTTTATAAAATCAAAGTGATGCATCGCTGCTTAAGATTTTAAGGTATCTTACCCCACCAAGCTGTTCTATTTCCTCAATCATCATAGATGCATCTCCGGTCGTTGGAAGGATCTCAACACTCAATGTTAATGATGCAATACCATTAACCGGTATAGTCTGGTGAATCGTAAGTATGTTAGCCTTAAACTCAGCTACCTTGTTAAGCACAACTGATAGAAGTCCTGGTTCATCCTCCATAGACAGGACAAATGTTATTGTCTTACCTTTAGAATTATCTCTGAATGGAAATATATCATCTTTATACTTATAGTAGGAGCTTCTGCTTATCCCTACTTTTTCGGTAGCATCTGCTATAGAGATATTCTTATTCTCTATAAGTCTGTTTGCTTCCGCTACCTTTAAAAGCACTTCAGGCAGAGCTTTCTGCTTAACAACATAATATTTAATATTATCTTTCATTTTAATAATCTCATGCCTTTCCGCATATTTAAAGTATATAAGTATGTCAACGCCTTTTTGTGTATTCCACAGAAAGACAGTTGTACTCAGTACAAAGAATAGTAGCACATGTTCTATATAAAAGCAAGTGTTTTATGTCTGTTTAAACAATAAAAAACCCTCGCACAACGGGAGAGGAATGCGAGGGTTATATATAAAAACAATGTCATAAATACATTGTCTTTATCAATATTAAACTTGTTAGTACTATATAACATTTATGCATGTTGCAAAATAGTACTTTGATACTATTTGCAACATTATTTTCTTTCACGGTCGAAAACACTGGCCAGATATCTCATCGCATTAAGATGTTCCCAATTCAGCTGGTTTTTCTTCATACGCCATTTCCAGTTATTTCCAAGACTTGAAGGGAAATTCATACGGGCTGAATTATCAAGCTTTAATATGTCCTGAACAGAAAAAATAGTGAGTACTGCAATGCTGGAATATGCTGCCCTAAAAACCATATCAACCATACGGCACTTATCTCTTGTATCCAGATAATCATATGCATATCCCAGTTCACCATCATTTCTTTCATTAAAGTATCCAAGAAGTGTTTCATTATCATGAGTTCCACCATAGCATACACAATTATGTGTGTAGTTATATGGAAGATGGGGATTCTTTCTGTCTCCACCAAAAGCGAATTCTAACACTTTCATGCCTGGATAATTATTATATTCAAGCACTTTTTCAACCTCTGGAATACTTACTCCAAGATCTTCAGCTATTATCTTTTTATTACCGATGGATTCATTAACTGCATCCAGAAGCTTCTGTCCTGGTCCCTGTTCATAAGAACCCTGTATTGCATCAGGCATATCATATGGAATCGTATAGTACTTAATAATCCCAAGAAAATGGTCTATTCTTATAACATCATACAATCTTGCTGAATTCTTCATGCGCTTTCTCCACCACAAAAATCCATCAGCTTCCATCTTATCCCAGTCATATAAAGGATTGCCCCATTTCTGTCCTTTATCAGAAAATGCATCAGGTGGTACTCCTGCAACCTTAACAGGTGTAAGATTCTCATCAAGCTGGAACTCCTTCTGTCCGGCCCATACGTCAACACTGTCATATCCCATGTATATAGGAATATCACCTATTATTTCTATTCCCTGTGAGTTGGCATATTTTTTCAGGCTGTCCCACTGTTTATAAAACTCATACTGTATAAAACACCAATATCCTATATCATCTTCAAGTTCTTTTTCATACTTTTCCATAGCCTGCGGACGTCTGAACTTTATGTCTTCGTCCCATTCGCCCCATGATTTCTGGTCAAAATGTTCTTTAAGTGACATAAACAAAGCATAATCCTTAAGCCAGTCTTTGTTATCATTTATGAAATTTTCAAACTTTTTATAAACAGGAAGTCCTTTATCAAGCGTTGACTTTGCTTTAAGGCACTGCTCTTTAAAACGCTCATATGCTTTTCTTAGTATGGTAAATCTTTCCCTATACATTTTTTCGTAACTTACATATCTGTCATCACCAAGATACCCATCATAGTTAACAGGATACCTGTTACTAAGAGCCTCCTCCTCAGATACATTGACCGGAACAAAGCCATCTCCCCAGTCAACTGCAATAACCTCTGACTTAAGAAGCAATCCATCCTCTATAAGCGTATCAAGGTCTACAAAATATGGATTACCCGCAAATGCTGAATATGGCTGATATGGACTATCTCCATATGTTGTTGGCCCAACTGGCAGAACCTGCCAATACTTATGATTAGTATCTCTTACAAAATCAATGAATTCATAGGCTTCTTTTCCAAGTGTTCCTATTCCATATGGTGATGGAAGAGAACTTATAGCCATAAGTATTCCTGCATTTCTTTTAAAAACATTGCCCCTTCTCATACAATCTCCATTCCGGGTGCTTATAACTGCACTCATTGTGTTATTAGTTATTCTTCATCTGCTCAGTGAATTCCTTAATACCCTGTGCTTCTTCTTCTGATAATATTTTGTTAATATCAAGCAGAATAACAAGTTTATTATCTATACTTGCAACTCTGTCAAGATATTCTGTATTCTCTGTTTTTGCCAGCTTTGGCATAAGTGATATCTTATCTGGCTGAAGTTCACCTATCTCTATGACCTCATCAACCTCAAGTGCGATCTTCATATCTGGAAGATTCACTATCACTGTATTGTCACCTTTAGACTGATCCTCCATGTTGAACTTTTCCTTAAGACTCATAACTGGAATAACTTCACCCCTTAAATTCACTATACCACTTATATACTTCATTGAATTAGGAACCGGTACAACATTAACCTGCTTTTCTATTGACTGTACAAGATTGATATCTACTCCAAACTCCTGATCTCCAAGTCTAAATACAACTGGTCTGATATAATCTGCCATAATTGCTCCTTTCTGCTTATATATGTAAGTTATGCTTCTTCTCCTTCTTTCTTACCTGTTGATATCCAGTTAAGATATGCATTAATAAATGGATCTATATTGCCATCAAGAACGCTTGCAGCATTGCCAACATCCTTGTTCGTTCTATGATCTTTAACCATAGTGTACGGCTGAAGTACATAACTTCGTATCTGATTACCAAAATTAATATCTTTAACATCACCTCTGATATCTGATGATTTCTGTGCATTTTCTTCCTGCTTCATCATGTAAAGCTTCGCCTTTAACATCTGCATGGCTTTGTCTTTGTTCTGATGCTGCGACCTTTCGTTCTGGCACTGGACAACAATACCTGTAGGAAGATGTGTGATTCTGATAGCAGAAGATGTCTTGTTGATATGCTGTCCACCAGCACCACTTGATCTGTATGTATCTATTCTTAAATCATCATCATTGATCTGGATATCTACGTCTTCATCTATATCTGGCATAACATCACACGAAACAAACGAGGTCTGTCTCTTACCAGCTGCGTTAAATGGCGAAATACGTACAAGTCTGTGAACACCATGCTCTGATTTTAAATGTCCATATGCATTTTCTCCTGATATCTCAACTGTTACAGACTTAACACCAGCTTCATCTCCTTCAAGATAATCTATTATCTGTGTTGTATATCCATGCTTTTCTGCCCATCTTGTATACATACGAAGAAGCATCTGACACCAGTCACAGCTTTCTGTTCCACCTGCTCCTGCATGTAATGTAAGTATTGCATCACAGCTGTCATATTCACCAGAAAGCAATGTTTCTATCCTGATTTCTTCCATCTTTTCCTCAAACGAAGTAACCTCTTGTTCTATCTCTGGAACTAGAGATTCATCGTCAGATTCATCAGCCATCTCTATAAGAACATTAATATCCTCAAGTCCTGACTTTAAAGAATCATAGCCTTCAAACGAATCCTTAAGTCCCTTAAGTTCCTTCATAGCCTTCTGCGACTTATCTGGATCATCCCAGAATCCGGATGCCTCCATATCGGCTTCAAGCTCTTCTATACGCTTCTGCTTGTTATCAAGGTCAAGCGACTTTTTTATACCTTCCAGCTGCTTATCATAACCTGATATTCTATATCTGAACTGATCTAACTCTACCACAATACACTCCAATCTGTATATATCAACACTACATTATCTATACTTAATATTAGTTCTATATAATCTGCACTTTATCAGCCCGGAAGACACATAAAAAGAGGATATCCCTCTATGTATTCTTCCAATCAATGATACTATCATATCATATAATCGCAGAATTTCATAGTATGATATCCTCTGTCTTTTTAAATCTTTTAAATATATATTCTATGCCTTTCTTCCGCAGCAGTTCTTATACTTCTTGCCACTTCCACATGGGCAGAGATCGTTTGGATATATCTTCTTGTCTGTACGTTTAACAGGTCCCTTTACCGATGGTCCTTCATCCTTGTTTGTACCTGTAACCTTAGCTACCTGTTCTCTTTCTACCTTTTCTTCAACCTGGATATGCATAAGGAGTCTTACTGTATCCTCTGTGATAGCCTGTGTCATCTCATCGAACATATCATAGCCCATCATCTTGTACTGAACAACAGGATCCTTCTGTCCATATGCCTGAAGTCCGATACCCTGCTTAAGCTGATCCATATCATCGATATGATCCATCCACTTTCTATCTATAACCTTAAGAAGTACTACTCGCTCTATCTCTCTGATAGTTTCTGGCTCTGGGAACATAGCTTCCTTATCTTCGTATAACTTAACTGCCTTTTCCTTAAGCACATGAGTAAGTTCATTCTTATTCTTAACATTCTCATCATATACTACTGGTTCAACAGGGATAGTTGGAAGAAGAAGCTCGTTAATCTCATCATAGTTCCACTCATCAGCATTCTTATCATCACTTACGCAGCGATTAACAACACCTTCTACGAAATCTGTAATCATCTTCATGATAGAAGAACGCATGCTCTCTCCGTTAAGAACTCTTCTTCTCTCACCATACATGATCTCTCTCTGCTCATTCATAACCTGATCATACTCAAGAAGATGGCATCTGATACCATAGTTGTTAGTTTCTATCTTCTTCTGTGCTGTCTCTATAGCATTGCTTAACAGCTTGTGTTCTATCTGGTCATTCTCGCCTACACCAAGCTTGTTAAATGTATTCATAAGAGTTTCCTGTGCGAACAATCTCATAAGATTATCTTCAAGTGAGATATAGAATCTTGATTCGCCTGGATCACCCTGACGTCCTGCACGGCCTCGTAACTGGTTATCTATACGTCTTGACTCATGTCTTTCTGTACCGATAATCTTAAGTCCACCTGCCGCTCTTGCTTCATCATCAAGCTTAATATCTGTACCACGGCCTGCCATGTTAGTAGCTATAGTAACTGCTCCATGCTTACCTGCCTCAGCAACTATCTGTGCTTCAAGCTCATGATACTTGGCATTAAGTACATTATGAGGTATCCCTCTCTTCTTAAGCATATCACTTAAAAGCTCAGATGTATCAATGTTTATAGTACCAACAAGTACTGGCTGTCCCTTCTCGTGGGATCTTACAACATCCTCAATAACCGCATTGAACTTACCCTTCATGGTCTTAAATACTGCATCATTGTGATCTATTCTGGCAACTGGCTTGTTAGTAGGAACTTCTACAACATCCATGTTATAAATCCCTCTGAATTCTTTCTCTTCTGTAAGGGCTGTACCAGTCATACCTGCCTTCTTATCAAACTTGTTAAAGAAGTTCTGGAATGTGATAGTAGCAAGAGTCTTGCTTTCTCTCTTAACCTTAACATGCTCCTTAGCCTCTATGGCCTGGTGAAGACCATCTGAATAACGGCGTCCTGGCATGATACGTCCTGTAAACTCATCTACGATAAGTACTTCATCATCTTTAACAACATAATCCTTATCCCTGAACATAAGATAATGTGCTCTTAAAGCTAAAGTAACATTATGCTGTATCTCAAGGTTCTCTATATCAGCATAGTTATCTATGTGGAAGAACTGTTCAACCTTGTGGACACCTTCTTCAGTAAGGTTAACAACCTTATCCTTCTCATTAACGATAAAGTCTCCATCTTCCTCTATCTCTTCCTGCATCATAACCTGCATCTTAGTTCTTTCACCATGATATGTACCTTTAACAAGCTGTCTTGCAAGCACATCACACAGTTCATATAACTTAGTAGACTTTCCACTCTGTCCTGAAATAATAAGAGGTGTTCTTGCCTCATCAATAAGCACTGAATCGACCTCATCAATAATACAGTAATGAAGATCTCTAAGTACAAGCTGCTCCTTGTATATAGCCATATTATCACGAAGATAATCAAAACCAAGTTCATTATTAGTAACATATGTAATATCACATGCATATGCTGCTCTTCTTTCATCATCCTTCATATCGTGAAGAACAATACCTACTGAAAGACCAAGGAAGTTATGGATCTGTCCCATCCATTCAGCATCACGCTTTGCAAGATAATCATTAACTGTTACTACAAGTACACCTTTTTCTTCAAGTGCATTAAGATATGCTGGAAGTGTACATACCAAAGTCTTACCTTCACCTGTACGCATCTCTGCGATACGTCCCTGATGAAGAATAATACCACCAATAATCTGCACTCTGTAATGCTCCATCCCAAGTACTCTCTTGCCAGCCTCTCTTACTGTTGCATATGCTTCAGGAAGTATATCATCAAGAGTCTCACCCTTAGCTAATCTTTCCTTGAATTCCTTAGTCTTAGCTTTAAGCTGCTCATCTGTTAATTTACCATATTCTTCTCTATAACTTTCTACTTTGTCAGCAATAGGAGCTATCCTTTTTAACTCATGCTGGCTGTGTGTTCCGAATATTTTATGAACTAAACCCATATTACTCTCCATTCCTGCCAGATTCTGGCATTTTCAATTTCTTTGTGCAAATCACAAAATAAGCTGAAATCTTTTAAATTGTATCACTATTTGTATATTTAGGCAATAACAGTTATGTAAGCAATGCCTAAATTTTATTAAAAACATATAAAAAAGATTGTCGCTTTAGCTATATTGTTAAACATAGTCAAAACGACAACCTTGATTAAATCACTTTATAAAATCTTTTATGTACTAGTCAAGCTCTGGTTCAATAAGTCCGTATGTATTGCCTTTTCTCTTGTAGACAACATTAACTTCCTCTGTTTCTGAGTTAAAGAATACATAGAAGTTATGTCCTAAAAGCTCCATCTGGACACATGCTTCCTCAGGATCCATAGGCTTAATGCCAAATCTCTTTGTTCTGATAATCTTTACATCATCTGTTGGTTCATAATCATTATCTATAAACTCCTTTGCAAATGCTGCTTCATTCTGATGTTTATCGATTATCTTGTTCTTATACTTCTTAAGCTGTCTTTCGATAACTTCCTCAACGAGGTCGATAGATACATACATATCACTGCTGACCTGTTCGCTTCTTATAATGTTACCCTTTACAGGGATTGTAACCTCTATCTTCTGTCTCTCCTTCTCGACACTTAATGTTACATTCACTTCTGTTTCTGGAGCAAAGAATCTATCCAGCTTTCCTAACTTTTCCTCCACTGCTGATCTTAAACCTTCTGTTACATCAATATTTCTTCCTGTAATAATAAAACGCATGATGTCCAACTCCTTCTATCACTTTATTATCGTGTTGCTAACCTTTAAGGATTATATAAGGAATATAGCCAACTAAATGTGCCTCACGATTTTTGATACTGTTATTATAACACAATTTTACATTTAGACAAGTATGTTCACACAATTTACTCTAATTTTATAAAGTTATTTTACACTTCACAGTGATTTAATTTTGTCAAGTAAGATTATACATTTTTTTAATATTCCTTTTATTTTCAGTGCTTTTAACAAAACATGTATTCTATTTAATCTTGTAAATCCACAGACTGTTTTATACACTTTTTTGTGGATATTGTGGATAACTTAGTGTATAAGTCAAAATGTGGTTAAAATCAAGGTGTTTTGATGTGGATAACTTCTTGATTTCTTGTCAATTTGTGTCGAATAACTTTTTAAGATTGTTTCTTTTATGTTTTCATTTGTAAATGATGCACAACATTTAAAAAGTCAAGGTTGTTTTATATATTTTTTTGATATAGAATCTAGGCAGGTGTTAACTATATACTTTTTTATTTTAAACATCTCATAATCAATACTTTAACAAAATATGGTTTGCTGATGATATATTTTATGTATATTATTTTCTCCTGCAATCCATATTTTATATATTAAAAAGACACGGAGGCAGCATGAATTCAAGCTTTTATAACAACAATAATACTATTAACAGATTAAACCTGATTAATTCTGACAATTTTAATTCTGACAATTCCAATTCTGAACGTACAACTATAATCGTTACAGGCGCATCCCGCGGAATAGGAAAGGCTATAGCTACAGCTCTTGCTTCACCTGCTGCTAATATAGTCATAAGCTGTTCTAAAAGCTCAGATGAGTTAAAAGAAACATATGATGCCGTAACAGCCAGGGGAGCTTTATGTACAGCCTATGTCGGCGATATGGGAAGCTTTTCAGATGTCCAGGAAATGTTTGACTTAACTCTTAGCCTCTATGGAAAAACTGATGTACTTATAAACAATGCTGGAATTGCATCTATAGGGCTTTTTCAGGATACGACACCAGATATGTGGAATAACATCATATCCGTAAACCTCAATTCGGTATATAACTGCTGCCACTTTGCAGTTAATGATATGCTCCGCCGTCACTGTGGCAGAATCATCAACATATCATCTGTCTGGGGACTGTATGGTGCAAGCTGTGAGGTTGCATACTCTGCTTCCAAGGGAGCTGTCAATTCATTTACAAAGGCTCTTGCCAAAGAACTGGCACCAAGCCATATACAGGTAAATGCCATAGCCTGTGGTGCCATTGACACGTCTATGAACGGACACTTAAGTAAAGAAGAACTAGATGAACTTGCCTGTGAAATTCCTGCCGGGACACTGGGAAAACCAGAAGGGGTTGCAAGACTTGTCAAACTGATGCTTGAGTCTGATGACTACCTCACAGGACAAGTTATACAATATGATGGTGGATGGATATAAAATAAAGGTATGTATAAAACAATATAACTTTGTTTTATACATACCTTAGTTTTATTATAGCTTTATTTTTATATGCGGCATGCTCCAAACACGCCATCAAACTCGTTGAAATAAGTTTCTTCCAGCTTCTTTAAAAATACTGATGCGTATTTATCACGATATGAAAGTGATACATAAAGATTACCGACTGCCGAATCAATTATCTGTATCTTTATAAGCAGATTGTTATCCGCCTTCCAGGCTCCTGAAGCAACGCATCTGAAATTGTATACAGGAAATACTGATTCTATATTGTATCCAAAGCCAAATTTTATGCTGTGCTTTCCTGTATTGTTAGTATATGTGAGTATGCCATATCTGCTATCTTCATCAACAATCTCAACGCATATATCCTTCATATTACATTCGTTATCATCGCATCTATATGTAATACCATTTATTATATTCTCATATGATGATGTAATGTCTGTAGAAAGTGCGAAAATCTTCCTGTTTTCAAGATATTCCACGTACTGTTTCTTATCCTCCTGTGTTTCAGGCTGGACTGTTGTGCTATCGTCAAGCTTGTTATATATTTCTTCCCAGAATGCATCATATATACACTGTACACCACCCTGACGTCCCTGTGTATCTGCTGTTGTCACCATATATATATCTTTATCCGGCACATATAACGCAAGCTGGCCTGCCATTCCGTAAAGGGCATAACCACCATTTCTTGTCATCCATATCTTATATCCATATCCCTGCATTTCCTCAATAGTGCCACTCTTGCCATATGGATCACTCTGCTTTGTATGCGCTTTTCTGATATAATCTGCTGGTATAAGCTGCTTTCCGTTCCATGCACCATCCTTTGATATAAGATATATTACTTTAAGCATATCTGATGGACGTGCACATAAACCAGAACCCCCCATAGGTACTCCATATGGGTCATCTATTATAAATGCCTCCTTTGAAAATCCAATCTCATCAAGGAAGCTTTTTCTTAGATACTCTAACAGATTCATTCCTGAAAGCCTTTCTATAAGCGCTCCAAGAACATGTGTAGATGATGTATCATATGAAAACTGTGTACCTGGTGCATGAACTGGTTTTGTTGTAAAAAATGAACCAACCCAGTCAGTCACTCCCTCACCTTTATATGTTGTCTTGTCATGACACGTGCGCATAGTAAGCATATCTCTTATGGTAAGCATACTTGTATATTCATATGCCCCTTCTTTTGGAAGCTTGTCCTTAAAGTAATCAACTATATGGTCATCTAAGGATAATTTTCCCTCTCCATACAGCTTTCCTATGCCAAGTGATACAAGTGTCTTTGTCATAGAGAACATACGATGCAAAGTATCTTTTTCATATGGTGCATAATAAGTTTCCATACATATCTTGTCACCTCTCATGATTGTAAGACTATGCATAGGTATATCCTGATTTTCCAGACGTTTTGCAAAGTTCATAAGATTGTGATAGTCTATGTTACATTCCGATGGTGCCACGTGCTTAAATAAATCACTCATAATTACTCTCCTATCCTGCGAAAAATATAATATTTACTATATCCTTTATACTACAGCTTCAATACGAAAGTATCTACTTAAAATTATATTCAATAATAATCTTATTACATATTTTTCACACTGTTTTTCTGTGGTTACGACATTTTACCAATTACATCTAATATATATTTTACCCTGTTTATGTAGCTGTGCTTCTTACTTACAAGTTCATGTCCTTTAGCAGCAATCTGCCTTCGTTTATCTTCGTGTAAAAGATAATACTCGGCTTTTTTACAGCAGTCATACATATCCTCATAATACACAATACTTTCTTCATTTTTAAAATAATCTGTAAGTTCTATCTGATAATTAGTAAGAAGAAAACCTCCTGCACCAAGTATATCCCATACACGCAGTGGTATGCCAGTACGGATATTTCTTATCGTCATATTAAGGTTAATGGATGAATTATTAAACACCTTTGGCATATCATTCATGTAGTCAACCGACCCTTTAAAATCCACGTTTATAAGTGAAGTATCCTGCTCATCTGTATATAAAGCAACTTTGTTTTTCTTTGCCAGAAGGTTAAGCGTTCTTACACGTTCTATATTGGCAAGCTTAAAGCCAAGAAATGTAGACTCAAAAACCAGCCTTATATCAGAAAACGCCCTCTTATCCTGCCTAAAATCCACAAACTCTGATAACTGCTTTAATATATCCACTGTCAACAGCTCATCAATTATATTATCTCCGTATATATTAAGCTGTGCAAGCATAGCTGCATCAAAATAACCCCTTAAATATGGAGGAAGCTTATCTTTTATATCATCATATGAATTCTTATGATACATACTCCCTACAAACGATATATCAGCACTGAATCGGTCTTTTTCTTCCCTGGTCTGGCTGTTAAGCTGGCTGTTTAGCCTGTCTGTATTCACAGCCAGCGGAAGATAGTATATATTCTTAACTCCCAGCTGCTTTAATTCATAATAAAAAAACTTATCAAATATAAATATATTGTTGCAGCTGTTAAATACAGACTGATGATAAAGCGATATAAGCGGACTATCCACTGTCCATGCCACATATTTTCTTCCTGTCTGTTCACATATATCAGAAACGTGAGGAAAATAATTAAGTGAAAATATCACATCATATTCCCTGAATACATCAGCAAGCATTACATAATCATGTTCTTTTATGCCGGTTATGCTGTCACTTGACAGCGGCTTTTCTTCATACATATCTACTGAATGTCCGAAATATTCAAAAGCCGACTTAACATCTGCCTGATTAAACACCTTCCACTTGTATATAAGAATATTCATAATAATCCCCAGTTCCTTAACCAATAAATAATATGAAGTCAAAGATGAATTTGAATTTAATCAAACAACTTTCCCTACTCTCTTGTTGCAGCTTCAAGTACCTCAAAATAATTCTCAAATGTTTTTGCACAGCACTCGTAATCATCTATTATGATGCCATCCACCTTAAGTCCAATAAGTGCAAATGCCATAGCCATTCTATGATCTGAATATGTCTTAACTACACCAGGCTTTACCTTTCCTGGTAAAATCTCGATTCTGTCCCTGCCCTTTTTGATATCTATGCAAAGACTGTTAAGCTCATTAGCAACAGCCTCGATTCTGTCAGATTCCTGAAATCTGATATGTTCGATATTTCTTATGATAGTCGGAGTCTTAGCAAATGGTGCAATAGCTGCCAGCGTCATGGTCTGATCAGAAAAATCATTCATATCAACATCCACGCCATCATATTCACCTTCTGCAGGTCCCGTAACACTTATACCTTCCCGCTCCTCTGTAACTGTACAGCCAAGCTGCTTTAATACATCAAGAAACTTCATATCTCCCTGCATAGATGTTCTTCTTACATTCTTTACAAGGCAATATCCACCTGTAAGAGCCGCTGCTGCATAAAAATAACATGCTGCTGATACATCCGGTTCTATCTGGTATGATTCTGCAACATAACTGTCATCTGCAGGTATCACATATTCAGCGCCCTCATGGTCTACTTCACAGCCAAACTGTCTCATCATATTGGATGTTATTCTTATATATGAGCCATCTGTCTTTTTACTTGTTATATTAATCTTCAAACCACTTTCAAGCATAGGCGCTGTCATCATAAGTGCACTTAAGAACTGTGTGCTTTCACTTATATCTATAGATACCTCCGCCTTTGGCTTTTTACCACCAAAAGCTGCTCCTGTTACTTCTACTGGAAGATGTCCCTTTTTTTCAAGGAACTTAAAATCAGCACCCATATCTGTAAGTGCTTCAAACAACGGAAGCATAGGTCTTTTTTTCATCTGTTCAGATGCTTCTATTGTATATTTTCCATCTGATAGTCCTAGCATAGCTGTAAGAAATCTTGCTGCTGTTCCAGCACTTCCTACATTAATAGTGCCTTCCTTCCTTGGAAGATCTCCGCCATGACCTTCTATGATCACATATTTTTCAACTTCGTTCACCTGGATTATATATCCAAGCGATATAAGACTCGTAAGAAAATATCTTGAATCATCACTAAACAACACTCCGTTAAGCCTGCACTCTCCATTAGATAATGCTGCCATAAGAAGCGCCCTGTTAGTGATACTTTTAGATCCTGGCACCTCTACAACGCAGTTAATTGGCTTATTTAACTTCCTTACCTTATACTGTGACATCTTGATTATTACCTCTGTTATTATCTTATTAGCAGCTTTATAAATGTTGCAATATATGTAATGATTCATACCTACAAGTATTGTACAAGGCAACACTTATACTGGCTGCTGCTTCTTTCTGCTATAGTATAACACCACTACTGTACAGCTTAACAATAAATATTGCTGTCATATAATTTTCTTATGTTGTAAATATCGATTCAATTATACTTAATATTTTTAAGTGTAATTGAATATTTGCTTATTATTATTAGTGTAACAAAAGTTGTACCACACTGAATATTTCCCTGATACAGCCCTGTTTTTACTATCTATCTTCCATCTTAGGATAGTCTCTGTGCCATCCAACATATTTGTAAGCCGGACGTATAATCTTACCAGCATTAACAAGCTCTTCAAGACGATGTGCACACCAGCCTGATATACGTGAAGTTGCAAACATAGGTGTGAACATTTCTTCTGGTATTCCAAGCATAGAATATACGAAACCACTATAGAAATCCACATTGGCACATACTGGCTTAAACATCTTTCTTTTCTCCATAATAAGCTGTCCAGCCTCTTTTTCTACTGTCTCATAAAGTGCATATTCCTTCTGCATGCCCTTCTCATCTGAAAGCTTCTTTGCGAAATTCTTAAGAATAACCTCTCTTGGATCTGAGTTTGTGTATACAGCATGTCCCATTCCATATATAAGTCCAGCATGGTCAAATGCTTCCTTATCAAGAATCTTGTTAAGATAGCCGCATATCTCTTCTTTGTTATTCCAGTCACTGCAATGTTCCTTAATATCAGCAAACATTTCCTGCACCTTTAAGTTAGCACCACCATGCTTAGGACCCTTAAGCGATGCAATAGAAGCTGCCATAGCTGAATATGTATCTGTACCAGATGATGTTACAACATGGTTAGTAAATGTTGAGTTGTTACCACCACCATGCTCAGCATGAAGCACAAGACATATATCAAGAACCTCTGCTTCAAGTTCTGTGAACTGTCCATCATCTCTTAACATATAAAGAATATTCTCAGCTGTTGAATAACCTTTCTTAGGATTCTTTATCATAAGAGTTCCATCCAGCTTAAAATGTCTGTAAGACTGATAAGCATATACCGTAAGAAGCGGCATCTTAGCTATAAGCTGAAGTGACTGCCTGAGTACATTAGGAATAGATATATCATCTGGATTCTCATCATATGAATAAAGACTTAATATACTCTTCATAAGAGAGTTCATAAGGTTAGTACTTGTTGCCTTCATGATGACATCACGGATAAATGCCCCTGAAAGCTCCTGAAGATCTGCAAGTATTCTTAAAAAGCTTCCTAACTGCTTTTCTGTAGGAAGGTTACCAAATAAAAGCAGGTATGTAGTTTCCTCAAAACGGAATCTGTCCTTTGTACAGCCTTTTATTATATCCTCAACATTGTAGCCCTGAAAATATAAACGTCCATCTACAGGAATCTTTCTACCATTGACATTCTCGTTACCACAGACGTCTGATATCTCTGTAAGACCTGTAAGGACACCATTACCATTACTATCTCTAAGACCTCTTTTAACATCGTATTCTATATATAAATTCTGATCAATAGAGCCAGATCTTTTACACTCCTTAACGAGCTCTTCAAACTCGCTCTTATCAACCGTTGTCAGTTCCATCATTTCCTGATTATTCATTGTAATCCTCCGTTTCTGCACATATATGTATGCCATGATGTATTAATATGCCTGTTGATAGTCATACCTTAACATTATTCTTAAGTATATACATGTACACATAGTATTTATATTCATATACAATAATCACATACTGCATATTTATGCATAGCGCATATTGATTATTATGCACTTTAATTATATCTCTTGTCAATTAATACTTATTTGTCCGTAAAACACTGTATTACCCTGTATAAAAACATATCAGTGAAACACTACATTCGCATCTACAAAAGCATCTCCAAAAAAATCTCTGTATACAATATCCATTATCTTATCAAGCTGTGATTTATCCTCAATCTCATCGCCTGCATAAAATATCCTGTATTCATTTTCAAGGAAATAACAGCTTGTGTCACTAAGGTTCATTCCATTCTTTCTATAAAAACCTATTCTTTTTAACATATAGTCCCTTGCAGGTCCCTCATCAGCATAATCCGGATTCTCAACTTCAAGTATAAGTAACTTTCCATCATCTTTAGCAAGCTTCTTTAGCTGCTGTAAAAATCCTGAGCCAAGGTGCTTTGAACGCTTATCTTTTACGATTGCAAGATAGTCAAGAAGATATACATCCTGATTTCTGCATTTTATAAAGTATGCATATCCTGCAAGCTCATCATATTTTCTTCCACAGGAGTCTTCTCTGTTTTCATACATGCCATAAACAAAATACTGGTCATTCTCTCTTTTTTCAAGCATCTGTTTTAGTGGCTTAACTTCTGATGCTGGAAAATCAGTCACTATATGCTCATTGTATATTTTTTTAATCTCTTCAATATCTAACAATCTTATATTATATTTTTGAGTATTATATGTATCGTTATCCGGAGTATTGTTATTTATATTATTATAGTTCATATTATCCTGCCCTTTCGTAATTAATCATCCGCTAAACTGCTTATTGTTCATCATCTTCGTCTCTTACGGCAAAAACCGCAGCTGCAAGCTCTTTCAAGTCTTTCGCAGTTCCTTCAGTAAAACCATCCTTATTTATAACAAGACAATTATGTGCTGAAACAAAAAGATATATATTATCTTTGTCCTCTGCCCACTTTATAACCTCATCCCACTTGAAGGTATCACTGTCATTCTCTTCATCTGTAACAATAATATCCTCTGAATCTATCTCATATGTGAATGTTATTCCTATCATTTTAGAATATGTATTGTGATATCTTCTTTTGTTACTTTTATCCATTCCTACCATACCTATATACAGGAATATGGCTGCTGCCAATCCATAGAACACAACCATGAACCAGTCAGCCTCTTCTCTTCCCAATGCCTGAAATACAAGATATCTTACACATCCCATACCAAACAGTAATCCAAACATATTATAAACTATCTTAAAAAACTTGTATTTGTTATCATCAAAATTAGCAGCATGCATAGCCGCTTCAACATATTCCTTCTGGAATAATGTTTTATTTTTTATCACCATGACTATCTCCATTCCTGTTACACTTTATAACCATATTGCCTGTTGCACTTACATCTATCCTGCTTTGACCACCGGCTTTATATATGATAATATGATATGATACCAGGGTCAAAAGGTCTAAACCCACATGAGCTTGCTCATAGGTGGGTGAAAGACCTTGGGACCCGCCCCGATATGAGCATAAAAGTGGGATGATAATCCCACGATATGCGAATATTGGGGAGAATTGTGGGAGTGCGTAGCACGGAGCAATTCGTAGGTATCAAAGTCGGGGGCTTTTGACCCTGATATTTTATTATTATACTATAAATTCAAAGCATTGTAATGCACAAAATAATATTTTTAGTCTGTGTCCACGCGCATAAGACACGGCTTATCATAAAAATGTGCGCAGAAACGAGGATTAATATGAAAAAACGTACTGCATGTATAACTGGTGCCAGTTCCGGCATCGGATATGAGATGGCTAAAAAACTCAGTGCTCTTGGATATGATCTTATCCTTGTAGCCCGCAATACAAAGGCTTTAAAAAAGCTTGCTTCATCTCTTGACACTGATTGTGAAATATACACATGTGACTTATCAGATGGAAAAAGCTGCATAAAGCTTGGAAGAAAGCTGTCAAAACGAAGTGACATACACATATTTATAAACAATGCCGGATTCGGTGATATTGGTGATTTTGAAAAAACAAGTATGGCAAAAGATATTTCAATGATAAATGTTAATATACGGGCTATGCATATTCTTACTAAATATATGCTCCGTTCATTTAAGAAGCTGAACCGTGGTTACATCATGAATGTCGCATCAAGTGCCGGACTTCTTCCTGGCGGACCATATATGGCAACCTATTACGCTACAAAAAGCTATGTTACAAGTCTTACAACCTCATTAAATGGAGAACTTAAGGCTGCACATAGCAATGTTCATATATGTATGCTCTGCCCTGGACCTGTTGATACCAACTTTAACAACACAGCAGGTGTGGAATTTGCACTGCCAGGAGTATCTGCTGAGTATTGTGCATCCTATGCGCTTTTACAGATGTTTAAAGGCAGGGTTACTATAGTACCTACATTTACAATGAAAGCTGCTGTAATAGCCTCAAAGCTGGCACCACGCGAGTTTGCGGCTGCCATTGCTGCAAAACAGCAGATGAAAAAAAGAAAGGATACACATAACCGATGAAAGTATATATGGCTCCCATGGAAGGATTAACTGATTATATGTTCAGAAATGCATATGATAAGTTCTTTGGTCATAATAAGATTGATAAATATTTTATGCCCTTCATATCTCCTAATAAAAGTGAAAAATTTCTTGCAAAGGAAATGAGGGACATATCAAGAGATAATAATCATATTAACTCTATCCCTCAGGTTATGACTAACAATTCCTCAGATTTTATATGGACTGCCCACATGCTTTATGATGAATTCGGATATGATGAGATCAATCTCAATGCAGGATGCCCATCTGGAACTGTTGTTTCAAAGAACAAGGGAGCTGGCATGCTTATCTGCCTGGATTCTCTTGAACGCATATTATATGAAATACTGTCTGACAGATATATATGTGACAATCATATAAAGGTGTCTGTAAAAACCCGTATCGGTGTCGAAACACCTGATACATGGCATGATATACTTGATATTTATAATAAGTTCCAGCTTGAGGAGCTTATCATACACCCAAGAATACGTACTGACTATTACAGAGGTGATATAAACAAAGAGGCTTTCCTGTATGCTATGAAGGAAAGCCGTAATCCTGTATGCTATAATGGCGATATTTTTACAAGGCGTGACTTTATTAATATCATACATGACTACAATCCAGACTGCATAATGTCAGGAAGAGGTCTTGTTGCTGACCCTGGACTTATCAATGTCTTTTTAAGTGACAACCCCGAAACATATGTAAGAAATCTTGAGGATGACAGGCTTAATATGAAGCATCTACATGATATGGTATATGAAGAACGTCTTAAAATCATGTCTGGTGATAAACATGCCATACACCGCATGAAAGAAATGTGGTGTTATATGGAATATTCATTTGCTGACTGTAAGAAAGAAGCCAAGGCTATCAAAAAATCCCAGAATATGAGTGCATATAAAGATGCTGTTAATGTATTCTTTACAAACTGCCGTCTTGAAGAGAAGCCATATATATCATTTTCAAAGAAATTCTGATAGCAATACGCATTGCAGCTGTAGCAGCAGCTTTAAATGCCCATATTAAAAAATTCCATCAATGCCTCTATCATATATGTAGTATCTTTAACTCCTGCTGTTTCATATGCCGAATGCATGGCAAGCTGTGCAAGCCCTATATCTATAGTATTGATAGATACATGTGAGTCAGATATGTTACCAAGTGTTGAACCACCTGCTATATCTGACCTGTTTGCATATGTCTGATATGGGACAGCAGCCTTTTTGCAGATGCTCTTAAACACTGCAGCTGAAACAGCATCTGTTGCGTACTTCTGGTTACCGTTATACTTAATAACAATTCCACCATTCATATATGGTCTGTTTGTTGGATCTGCCTTTTCCTGATGATTAGGATGTACTGCATGTGCATTATCTGCAGATATCATAAACGATGATGCAAGTGCCATCATATATTCTTCCCTGTCCATATCTGATGCTATGCTTATACGTTCAAGTACATCTGATAAAAAAGTGGAATCTGCACCCTGTTGTGTTGTGCTTCCAACCTCCTCGTTGTTAAATATGCAGCAGACATTAACGCAGGAATCATTTTTTTCCTTTTTCTCATTTCTGTTAATATAGGCTTCTGTAAATGCCTTTACTGATGAGTATGCACACTGTATATCATCAAGTCTTGGAGCTGAAATAAACTCATCGTTATACCCCCATATAGTACCCTTTTCCCTGTTATAAAGAAAAAGATCTGTTGATATATCATATGACTCAAGTTCTTTAATACCTATAAGCTTCTTAATGTATTCATCAAACTTCCCACTGGCAGCTTCATCACCAAACAAAGGAAGCATATCCTTCTGTGCATTAAAGCTGTATCCATCATTAATCTTTCTGTCCATATGAATAGCAAGATTCGGAATAACGACAAGATCCTTGTCTGCATTTACAAGATATTCCCTTATATTTCTTCCATCTGCTGCTATAGCACGGCCAGCTATTGAAAGAGGACGATCAAGCCATGTTGACATAATCATTCCTCCATATTTTTCCACATTAAGACTTACATAATGATTATCTCCTGGCATCTGTGGGTTTTCTTTTATCTTAAAGGATGGTGAATCACTATGACTTGCCACAATATTATATGCCTTATATTTATATTCCGGCATAGTAAAAGCAATTATTGATGAGGCTCCTCTTAAAACATAATAACCCTGTCCTGCTTTAAGCTTCCATTTATCCTTTTCACTTAACTCCTGCATGCCAATATCAGACAGCATACTTCTTATGTTGTCAATAACATGGTATGGACTTGGACTCTTCTCTATGAATTCAATAAGTTCATATGAATCCTTATAATAATCCCTCTTATATTTATCAGCCGCTATACTGCTGCCTTCATGCCCATTCATCATAATAATCTCCATTCTTCCTCTTTTAAAATTATTTTTTTCGTCTTATATATCGTGTTATAAAATAATATGCACTAATGGCAGCTATTGCAATCACTATTATGATAGCTGCCCTTGCTGCCTCACTGATTCCACTAAAAAGCACTCTTCTTCCAAACTTAAAACCAGGCTTTTCTTCCTGTCTGGCATTATCATTAACTCCTTCAATGAGTTCCCCAGACGATACACTGACTGGATTATTTTCCTTTGTTTCTGATATAGCAGAGGCTTCACTGCTCTCATATGGACTATCTACTGTATATAGCTTTCTTTCATAGTTTTCAGGCTTAAGCACCTGTGTATAATCATATATCTCATTTCTTGTAAAATTATCTGTGTTATCCCTTGATGTTGTATACACATTCATTCTTTCTCCTGCTAATGCCCTGCAATATGCCCTTCTGTCTGTATTATCTTCAAAGAATGTTATCACGCCATTAATTGTATTGCCTGCTATATCGGCAACATAGCTTCCTGATACAGGATATAATATATAAAGTCCTGCAATTCCGCCAGAGTGTACATAGCCTCTTTCTGATATATAACCATCTATGTTTACTGTACAGTCCTTAACATCTATATAACCATCTGCATATATGCCACCCATAAACTGTTCGTCTCTGTCTGTAACATCCGGGTCTGCATCTGTACATACAAGCGTTACATCTGATGTCGTATTTTCTATAAGTCCATTTCCAAAGCCGGCTATGCCTGCTGTTCCCCACATTTTAGAAGCTGAGGTAAGAGCTGCATACGAAGCTTCCACCTTACAGTTACTTATAGTTGTATTGTTCATGTATCCTGCAAGTACAGCTGCAAATATACTTTTTTGTGTCTGTTCCTGCTGTTCTCCAAGCTCTATATATGCTCCTGTTATATTAAGGTTACTTATAACCGCTCCATCTGTTATTCCAAAAAAACCTGCAAAATATGTATCATATTCCTTAAGATTGCCATCATATGTCTTAGCTGTAATATCTGTAACAGTATGTATGTCCATATTGTATAAAGTATGTCCATTACCATCAAATGTACCATTAAAATTCCATGGTTTCCAGCCATCTGCTCCTGCCCTTGACATATCTATGTCAGACATAAGAATATAACTTCCATCTGTGTGCGTAGATGCTTCTAAAAGATCGTTATATGTCTTTATCTGTAATGCCTCACTGCTTTTGCCTGTAACATTTTCCTGTGCTGCATATGCCTTATTCACCATAGATACTGATACACCCGGTATTTTCCCTGATATCAAAGCATTGCATAATACAAATATAGCAGCGGCCACACATACTATTGTTTTCTTTATAAGACTGTCTGCCTTGTTCTTCATCTTTCTTTAATATCCTCCCATTATTCACTTTTGCTTTTCACTTTATAATTGTACTACTTTTCACAATTCTGTCACTACTTTTTGTTCTTTTAGCTTTGTCACTTTTAGCACTATCATTTTTAACTCTGTCTCTTTTAACTCTGTCATCATAAAAAATAATACGAAGAAATGCTTTGTATAAACCAAACACTCCTTCGTACTATTTATTATTCCTGTCCAAGCTTATATTTTTCTTCAAACTCATCTACTGGTATAGGTTTTGAGAAATAATATCCCTGAAACATCTTACATCCCATCATGCTAAGCATATCTAGCTGGCTTTTCTTTTCCACACCTTCTGTTATTACCTTCATTCCAAGCTTATTAGCCAGTTCTATTATACTTTCAAGTATATCCTGGCCCTTGACTTCATTCTCTGAGGCACGTAAAAAGCCCATATCAATCTTAAGTACATCTGCACTTATATCCTTCAACATATTAAGCGAAGAATAACCACTTCCAAAATCATCAATCTCTATATCAAATCCATAATCCTGAAGCTTCTTAATAATAAGGATATTCTTATCAAGATCTGACATAAGTGCTGTTTCTGTAATCTCAAGCTTAAGAAGTTTCGGACTTATATCATATTTTTCTACAAGGCTTGTAAATGTTTCATAAACATCTATAAGATAAAAATCTTTTGTAGATATATTAACTGAAATATGATACTTTTCAATACCACGCTTCTTCCATTCACTAAGCTGTTTAGCTGCCTTATTCCACATATATATGTCGAGTCTGTACACAAAGCCGTTTTTCTCTAATGCATCTATAAATATACCTGGCGACAGTAACCCTCTCTTAGGATGCTGCCATCTTACAAGTGCCTCTGCTCCATATGGATATCCCTCATAGTCAACCTGTGGCTGCAAAAACATAACAAACTCTTCATTATCAAGTGCCCTGTCAAACTCTCCTATGATTTTTCTTTCCTCTAATGACTTTAACATAAGATGTTCTGTGTAGTATGCAACATTAATCTTATATTCATTTCTTATAGTTTCACCGGCAAGGTTTGCTTTATCGCACATAATACTCACACGTTCATTAACATCCTCTATATCATACACTCCCGAAAATATATGCATATGAAACAAACTATTTTTAAAAGCATCCTGTATTCCACTTATAGCCTTATCAATAAGTTTCTCATCAAATCTGACCTTTGGCATACACATGGCAAAACGGTCTCCACGGAGTCTTGCCGCAACAACTTCTTCATCTACAAAGTCTTTAATGTACTCCGCTTGTTTTCTTAGTATTTCATTTCCTTTTTCCACACCAAACAATTCATTGACAAACTTAAAATCTTTTATGTTACTGCATATGATACAATACTTTGTATCTATGTGTTCCTTTATCATCTTAGCAGTTTCTATATAAAACTGTTCTTTGTTTAAAAGACCTGTCAGCATATCATGTGTTGCCCTGTACTTTTCATACTTAAGCAGTTCAACCTCTTCAGTCCTGTCATTAAAAAGAAAATAATCACATACCTGGCTTTTTTTATCATCGTACGTTCTTTTATAGGCTATCTCATAATACCGCTTACCACTATCGCTGTTAATAGAAGTCTCAAACTTCATACTGTCTTTTCTGTTGTCACCTATTTTCTCAAGCCATGCCATGTATTTATGCTCCATGTGTTCATAGTCATAGCCTATATTATACTGCTCTCTTAAAATATCATTACAATAGATACATTTGCCATGAATATCAAAGCATACAATACCACTATTCATATCTTTAATAATAAGCGATAATGTATTCTCTATAAGTTCATTAGGTATATAGCTTAATGTAAGATAATATATGATCATAGACATGAAGCCATATATCAGAGTCGATATATCATATATTGACTGTGACCTTACCGTTGCAAGATCAAGAATAAAACCGACAAATAATGTTATAAATATAACCTCATATCTGAAGCTGTAAAACTTTGATGCCTTTGCTATCATAAATATAAATGATATAAGGATAACTACTATAACAATATAATTATACAAAAAATGCGCACGATAGAAAAATCCATCTTTGACATATTCTATTATTATATCACTGTTAGTTATTTCTGATATCGTAAATACCTTGTGTGTCCATACGTTAGCAATCATAACAAAAGAATCTACTGCTGAAAATAATATCATTACTATCTTTACTGCACGGATTTCTTTAAACAATCCTGTATAATACTGCGTATAATACATAAGCAAAATCACAAGCCAGTCATAACATGCAAGCTCTGCTCCTTTGCAGAGTGTTGTCACCTTAATATCCGGATAAAAAGCATATAACCAGAAAAATATTCCGCATACAAAAGCAACTGTCTCATAATACAGAACAATTTCTGCAAGCTTTCCTTTCTTACCAAATGACTTAACCGCACATATTCCCATAAGAACAATCTCTATTATAATCAGAAGACTATACATAAATTTCATAATGTTCTTCTCCCATTTGTAAAAAATTAAACACGTTTTTTATAATAATTATTATACATATATATGGAAATTTTTGCAATTTTTATTCACTTTAAATTTAATAACGTATCAATTCATTAAATATCTCTATTGCATATCTGTCCGTCATACCAGATATATAATCTATAATTGCCTGGGCATATATAAGTTCTGTTTCAAACAATCCATATATTCTGCGGTTCTTATATTCCTCTTTTAGCCTTCCTTCCAAAGCTTCATCCTGATAAGTATCCGGATATAGCCTTGAATATACATCATTATATATCTCTGATGGAGTATCAGAATATATAAGAAGATGTTTCACAAAATTTTTAATAAGCTGTGGATATGATTTTTTTCTTTTTAAAAGCCTGTATATTGTGTTTACTCCGTCTGTTGAATCATAAGATTCCATAAGTGTATCATATATGCTTCTTATGATTAATGCTGCATAGTTACGATATACATTAAACTTTGGATTCATATATATAGTTTCATAGTTAAACTTCTTAATAGAATTGAGCATTTCGTTGTGTTCATCACTAAGTCTTATTCCTGATTCCGGTGTACTGTTAGCACATATGCTCGTTATAAAATTATGTATTATAACTGTTGTATTTATTGTTTTTACCCCATATGTTCTGGATATTTCCATAAGTTTTTTTATATCTGAATCCTCTATGAACTCCATACGGATGGCATCTTCTATATCCCTTCCCAGATAAGCTATCTTATCTGCTATTTTTACTACACATCCTTCCCATGTATAAGCCTGATATTGTCCTGATATTTTAAATGTATCAAGGTCTATTTTTTCTTTTCTTGGCTTGATTCCGTTTTCATCAACTTCACCACAGTGTGAGATTATTCCATCCCTTACCGCATATGTGAGATTAAGATTCTGGTAATTTTTATTATTATCCTGAAGCAGTTCTATCTTATCTATCATTCTTAAACTGTTTCTCTCGTGCCAGAAGGCATCTAGTCCAAGCTCGTTACGAATATTTGTAAGTTCAACTTCTCCCTCGTGTCCGAATGGAGCGTGTCCAAGATCATGTCCCATAGCAATAGCTCTTGTAAGATCAGTGTTTAAGCCAAGGAATTTTGAGATTGTACAGCTTACCGATTCAACATGTTGTACATGCTCCATACGTGTACATATATGATCATTATCTATATTAAAAAATACCTGTGTTTTATGCTTCAATCTACGATATGCAAGTGAATGAAGTATACGTGTGTAATCACGCTCATATTCAGAACGTATATCATCCTTGCGCTTATATAATGGTGCCTGCCTTTCTATGTGTCTTTCCCAGTCTGCATTGTTTTCGTTGGATGCATAATCTTTAAATATATTTCTCTCCATACACACCTCCCAATGAACATATTCACTATTTTAAATTTCACGATTATAATGGATAATTTTATATTATGGCTATTCCAAAAATATGTCAAATACATTTTAACAATTATTTTTTAGATTGTATATAAAATGTGCCAGAGATTAAATATATAATCTAATCTCTGGCACATAAACTTAAAGTTTAAATATTTTTAATCAAAGCTGCTTTAATTATTCTCATAATTAATGCTTTCATTATCCCTCAATAGCAATTCTTTTTGTAGCTTCAACCTGCTTAGCTTCTTTCTTAGGAATAGAAAGTCTTAGTATACCACTTTCATACTTAGCCTTTATATCTTCCTGTGTAAGAGCATCACCAACATAGAAGCTTCTGCTCATAGCACCTGCATAACGCTCTTTTCTGATGTACTTACCTTCTTTATTCTTCTCTTCCTTATCAAGTCCCTTAGCAGCACTTATTGAAAGATATCCGTTATCAAGCTGTACATTTATTTCATCCTTCTTAAATCCAGGTAAATCAATATCTACTTCATAACCTGAATCAGTTTCCTTAACATCTGTCTTCATCTCATGGCTCGCATGCTTACCATATAAAGCTTTGTCAACCTCTGGAAATCCAAAGTCCATCCAATCATCGTTAAATAAGTTTTCTCCAAAAATACTAGGCATTAACATAAGTCATCTCTCCTTTTTAATAAACTATCTGTTCGGCTGAACCTTTCGTTCATTCGGACCTGATATAACAACTCTGTATCAAATCCAAAGGATTACATATTCATCTGAACTATTACCTTGTTTTTTGGAACATCAGGTAAAGGATATTAACTATTCAATCTCTTAATTCTTTAACTCCTCTTCCTTTGTTCTGACTATGTTATAGTCTTTATTGTTAGCAATGTAAAGAGGTGAGTGCTAAAGTTTATAATTTGTTAATAATTAAGATGCCAGGGTCAAAATATTAGTATAAAAGCGGGATGATAATCTGACGATATGCGAATAGTGGCTAGGGGGATGTGTACCAGTAGTACATGTTTATACAAGCAGCTTTGTATATGTTAATTTATATACGGCTCTTTGTATATGCTGATTTATATACGGCAGTTCACATCAGCTGTATATTGTGGTATGCTTTTATCAAAATCGTGTTTTTTTGACCAAGACATATATTTCTATTCATCTAGGGATTTGATGCCTGTATGCTGTCAGCAAGCCAATGGCAACAGATTTCCACATATGGCAGATGGGGGACTTTAATTATGAAAAATATCAAACAAGTGAAAACAGTTATAATATCAATAATTATGGTTATTATAGCATATGGAATTATGCAATATATGGGAATAACCTGCCCTATAAAATATATAACAGGCATATCCTGTGCTGGCTGCGGTATGACACGGGCATGGATTGCTTTACTTCATTTTGATGTTAATACCGCATTTATATACCATCCACTTTTTTTCCTTCCACCAGTTGCACTCATAATATTCCTGCTAAGAAAAAAGCTTAACAAAAAACTGTATTATACGCTTTTTGCAATCATTCTTACCGCATTTATAATTGTATACATATATAGACTATTTAACTGCCACGATGGTATTGTTGTATTCGAGCCTCAGAATAACATAATACACCGCATATTTGATAAGATAGCAATTAAAAAGCTGCCAGCACTTTTTAACTAATGTGATATGTACCCAAAATCCTGGACACATATTTATAAGTTAGGCGGACATCATGGATGCTTCTCTGTATTTTACTGGAAGCATCCATTTTGTTTTTGCCTGAATCCTTTTGTTATTATAATAATCAATATATTCATCTATAGCAACTGCAAATTCTTCAAAGGATGCATAGTCTTTTTCGAATCTATAATACATTTCTGTTTTTATTCTTCCAAAGAATGTTTCCATGATGCAGTTATCGTAACAATTCCATGTTCTAGACATAGATTGAATTATTCCATGTTCCTGTAGCCGTTTTCGAAAATAAACATGTTGATATTGCCATCCTTGGTCTGAATGGAAAATCAAACCTTTTAGTTGATATCCTTTTTCTCTGAGTTCTTTGATAAGCGCTGCTTTTTCGCCTTGAGTAGCGCAGCTTCATAGTTCGACTGCCTTTCGTTTGAATTCGTAACTGTAACGCATAAAAATACCCCTTTCACTGGATGTCCAGTAAAAGGGGTACATATCAAAACAATGTCTATATAATATGTAGTCAAATGTTGCTACCATATGCTGCTTATTATATAGAGTCTGTTTAAGGCGGCGTTTTTTTATTCTGATATACTCACATTTTCAAACTAAGCTCTGCGCTTCTTTCCTGCTGCAAATATAACTAATCCGCTGGCCAATAATAATCCTGCCATTATAGCTGCAACTCGCATCATAGTATCACCTGTCTGAGGTGTGCTTACATTACTATTACTATTGCTATCGCTGTTAGTATTAGTATTTTCTGCTACATCTGTTGCTGTTGTTGTATCCTCAGTGCTGTTGTTAGCTGAAGCCTTTACCATAACCTTAACTACTGTCTTGTTACCTGCTTCATCCTCTGCAACAACAACCTGCTGTCCATCACTTACTGTAAGAGTATACTTTCCATCTTCTGCTGTTAATGCCTCTCCGTTCACAGTTACGCTCTTAAGATTAGCATCTTCAACTGTAAATGTTACTGAGTCTGTGTACTCTGCACCATCTTCAATACCACTGATAACTGGCGCTTCCTTGTCTGCATTAAGTGAAATAGCGTCTAATGGAATTCTTGTATATTCTACATATTCCTTACTTGTTGCATATGAAATATAAAGATAATCGCCTATAACAACTGACTTAGGGTAATGGAAACCTAATCTCTTGGCTTTACCTGTATACTTTAACTCTGGGAACTCATCATGAGTACGGAGTACATATGCTGTATCAAATGTCTTGCCATCTGAGCTTAATGTGATTGTCAAAGGCCATCTGCCTTTATTATTAACTGAACATCCAACAAGGTAAGCTGTTCCATCTGGAAGATTACCTGCACTCTGCTTTGCACGGCAGTCCGGCATATTAGTACTTACTGTTTCGCTCCATGTTTCACCCTGGTCCGTACTTATTGCTGCAAGTCTTACAAAAGAGCTTTTCTGGTCTCTGAAAGTCATAACAATAGTTCCATCTTCATTGACAAATAAGCTTGGTTCCATCTCTCTTGAAGTTGTTGCACCTTCGCCCTGTTCCATGCAGGTATACTGTGCCTTAACCCAGCCTTTAGTACCTGATGGGTCATCTGTATATATTGGATATGCAAAAAGTCCTGGCTGGAAATGAGCTGCATTAACTATTCTTCCACTTGCAAGTACATGTGAATCCTGTTCTATAATACCTTCCATAGGTGTTCCATCTTTCATTAATACCGGCTTCATCTCTGACCAGTGTTCACCATCTGTTGACTCTACATAATATGCAAAACCACCTCTTGGTGTGGTATCTGAATACCATACATTAATATATGATACAAGTGTATCACCACTTACAAACCATCCACCTGATGAACAATATCCATTATCTATTGTAGGAACAAGCACTTTAGGTTCGCTCCATGTAGCTCCATTATCATCACTTACGCTATATGCAACCCACGTATCTTCTGCATCTTCATCCTTTGCTGAACTCTGCCACTGTGTATACAGCTTTCCCTTGAATTCAGTCATAACAACACCATTGCAGTAATGGTCTGTATCATCTGTTGCTGTAAATACTGTAACAGTTTCTGCTCCTTCAATCTTAGAAAGTCCTAAATCTGACTCTGTCTTAGTCTGGTCAAATAAACCATCTGTAACAACAAATGGCTGTTCAGCAGTACCTGGGACTGTACTCTGCTCACCCGCAAATACAGAACCAATGCCTGTATTCATCGAAACAATAAGTGATAACGCACTTATTGCAGCTACTATTGACTTCTTTTTCATAATATTTCTCCTGTAGTTCAATTAATTAAACTAATCTTAAAGTTATAAATGTTAACTAGTTATTTATAAAAACTGTGCACACGTTCTTATCTGTATTGTACTTATTTCAACACATTCAGTTATTAGATATTAACTCTTTAGAGGCATAATGTCAACCATATTGCAATAAGTTTACTAAAAACATTTTATAAAAGTCCCATAGTGCGCCGGCTGCTTTTTATTACGTTTTTATATGTTGCAGATTAATCTACAAAATCTGTATGTCTTGTTATATATTTAAGAAGTCTTACCTGTCCCCATGATGAATATATACCACAGGTTATCAGGCTTAAAAGTGCTATAATAATATACTCTCCAAGAAAGCCTAATCCAGTACCACTAAACACAAGTCTTCTGTTATTAATATTCTGATGCTTAACGTCCCATCTCTGTATCATACATACTGCCCAAGGTGTTGCTATGCCACATGTTACACAGGTAATGATTCCTCCAAGAACAGCATAACCAAGATACTCAAAACTGTTACCATCAAAGTATGAACTGCTTTCATTAGGAACTACTGCCTCACCATCAATATATGTATGCTTCATCTCCCACTTTCTAAGAGCTACATACATAAAGAAGCTATATATACCACAAGTTACTAATGTCAAAAGCTCCCACACTATCCAATGTCCAAGAAGTGAAGCTCCAGTTCCATCGAAGGTTAATCTTCTGCCATTAATAACTGTATGACTAAGTTTCCAGCTATATATCTTACATATAATCCATGGTGCTGCTATACCACATGTCACTACACAGATTATAGTTCCTAATATAGTATATCCAAATAACTCTGCTCCGTTTCCATCAAAGTATGACATCTCAGGATTAATAACCTCTGTCTTTTCCAAGTCCTTTGTTGTTGGATTCTTAGCCTTATAATCCTCATAATATTTCTTATATACATCAAATGCTCCACCCGGATTAAATGGTGTATCCATTGGATTAGCTGCAATAGTAATTCTTGCAAGAAGCTCTACTCCTGCAACTACTGAAATAATTCCAAACAGCCAGCCAAGTACACCTACATGAAATGCTATTCCGATACATGAAATTGCTGAGCATATAACTGCTGCTGGTGCTATCCAGGTATTCACCTTACTCGTATCCTTTGTCTTAAGTGCAACATAAACAAGACCTGCTGCTGCACCGATAGAGCCAGCACAAAAAATAATTCTTAGTAACCCCACCAGGATGTTGCGTATAATATATCCTACTGCAAACCATCCAAAAAACATTGATAATACAACGCCTACAATGCTTGTTACAATAGACATTCCTATTGGAAAGAATGCTGCAACAGGCGCATATCTTTCAATATTGTCTAATGTCAGATACTTTTTCCAGTCAAACTTTTCATTCATCTTTTTCTCTCCCATTTAATTACTTTGTAAAACAATATGTATCATATCTGATATTATACACTTTATCTTTAGTATACTTTAATATTGTTATCCTTGGTATCCTTGTCTTTAGTATATTAGCTTCAGTTATATTTTCTTTGGTATATTAACTTTAAGTGTATTTTCTTTAGTGTATTAAATTAAAATTCCTTTAGCTTTAGTGTATTTTTGTTTTACATTCTAATAATATCAATATATTGAAGATAATGCAATGCTAAATATAAATTTTTTCTTAATTTTATAAACTTTTTTGTTCTTAAAATGCTATTTACATAGTGTATGCCGTGCACGGTGCAGGTAACATTTTGGAAGTAATAACATTTCCAATGTTCATATGTGCAATGGCAATAGTGAATTGTGATAAAAAGATTGTTATATAATTGTAAAGTGATATAATAAATATAGTGTATTTGCGTGAAAATTATATACAATTGAATACATAAGAAAGGGGTTTTCAACTATGAAGAAACAAAGGAAACTATCAATCAAAGCCAGGCTTTTAGGAAGTATAATGCCAGTTGTTATTGCTATCGTAGCAGTACTTGTGCTTATTGCTTATCAGGCATCAGCAGGCATAATTGAAGATTATTCACAGAATTTGCTGGAGTCATCGGTAAGTAACCAGTCATCTAAGATAGAAGCCTGGTTAAGTGAGAATCTTGCTTCTTTCCAGATGGCAAAGACCACAATAGAAAATCTTCACCCAGATGATACACAGTTAAAGGCTATTCTTGATGGATATTATAACTATAATGATAATTATCCAGATGGTTTATATGTATCTGACTCTAATGGTAATCTTATAAAGGCAGATAAGTCAACTAAGAAGGAGAGCAATCCTGTACAGAGCACATGGTATAAGGAAGGTCTTACAAGGGTTAATATGGCTGTTGGTTCGGCATATAAGAACGCTGAGGGGGTTAATGTAATTAGTGCTTCAGGTATTCTTAATGACGGAACTGATAATATAAGGGTAATATCAGCAGATATGACACTTGACCGAATTACTATAATTGTTAATTCTTTTATTGATATGGATAATGCAGAGGCATTTCTTGTTGATAAGAATACAGGAGTTATACTTGCTGATAGAGAATCTTCATTAATATCACAGAAGCTTGGTGCTTCTGGACAGAGTGAATATTATCAGAAGGTAGCAGGCCAATTTAATTCAAATGATTATGATTCCGCAACTATTGATGGCAATATGACGGTATTTAAGGAGGTCGATGGTACTGACTGGGTATTAGTATCATATATTCCTAAGAGTATTGTACTTGCAAAGCTTATACGTTTAAGAACTATTATGATAATTGTAGGAATTGTATGTATAATGGTTCTTTGTATTCTTGTTGAAAGAATGACTAATGTGGTAGTTAAGCCAGTAAAGAATATGACTAAAGCTATCACACAGATGGCTTCTGGCGATTTTACTGTATCAGTTAATGTTAAGGGCAATGATGAGATTGCGGTTATGGGACAGAGCATACAGAAGTTTATTCAGGCTATGCGCCAGATGATATCCCAGATTGGTGATGTATCTGTACGATTAAAGGAGCAGGCAGTCTCAAGCAAGAATATATCAGGCGAGATGAATACTGCGGCAGATATACAGTCCAAGTCGATGCATGAACTTAACGATACAGTTGACCAGTTATCAGTGTCAGTTAATGAGATAGCAGAAAATGTTACACAGCTTGCAGGTGTTGCTGCAGAAACTAAGAACGATGGCGACTCAGTTGATATTAAAATGCGTGAGACAGTTGAAGTATCCGAAAAAGGACGAATGGATATGGAACACGTCAGCGAAGCACTTAACAATATTGAGTTATCAATAAGAAGTCTTGAGGAAGCTGTTAATAAAGTTGGCTCGGCTTCTAAGGAAATAGTCGATATTATTAAGCTTATAGGTGATATAGCTGATGAAACTAACCTCTTATCACTTAATGCATCTATTGAAGCAGCAAGAGCAGGAGAAGCAGGAAGAGGCTTTGCAGTTGTTGCTTCTGAGATAGGTTCACTTGCAAAGAACAGTACAGAGTCTGTAGGACACATTACACAGCTTATCACAGAGATTAACAAGCTTGTTGAAGATGCTGTAAGTCAGGCTGGGGACAGTGTTGGAGAGATTGGTGACAGTGCGGTATTAATTCATACAGCAGTAGATACATTTAATACAATATTCAATAATATTAAGGCAACCAATCAACTTATGGCAAATGTTGTTGAGAAGATTGGACATGTTGATGAAGTTGCTACTAATGTTGCCGCTATATGTGAGGAACAGGCTGCAAGCTCAGATGAGATTATGGCAACATCTGAGTCAATGTTAGGACAGGCTGATAATATTTCTAAAAACAGTGGACAGGTGGAAATCTCAGCAGAAGAATTAGCAGCTTCGGCAGAACAGCTTTCTAATCAGGTACAGCAGTTTCATATATAGAGAAGATAAAATGTCCGGAAAAGAGGTTATAGAATGAAGAAAAGGTTATGTTTATTAATATGTCTGGTAATGCTTGTATTAGGTGTTGCCGGCTGTGGCACTGGTACTAATACATCTTCAACAGGCAGTAAGGGCAGTGTAAAGATGTTAATGACACTGGCACAGGCTGATGCTTTCAGAACACAGTTAGTTAATAAAGCAAAGGAAACAGCACAGGAGAATAATACACAGCTTGATATATTAGATGCCAATAATTCAATCGAAAAGCAGGTTGAACATATTAAGAAAGCCGTTTCAGAGAATTATGATGTAATTCTTTGTAATATGGTAGATAAAGATACTTCATTAGAGCTTGAAGCTCTCGCAGGAGATATTCCTATTGTATTCTTTAATGTATCACCAGATGAATCAAGACTTAAAGCTGGCAAATATATGTATGTTGGCTCAGATGAGTACACCGCAGGACAGTTTCAGGCAGAATATGTGCTTGATAAGTTAAAATCATCATCAGAAATTAATGTTGCTATAATTAAAGGACCATCAAGCCATTCAGCAACTAAGGGAAGAACTAAAGCTGTTAAAGAGATACTTAACGCTTCTGGAAAGAAGATTAATTATGTATTTGAAGACCACGCTGACTGGGAACAGTCAAAAGCAGAGGCAATGTTTAATATATTCTTAAAGACTAACCAGAAATGTGATGTTGTTATATGTAACAATGATACTATGGCACTTGGTATAGTAGATGCGTGCCGTAAAGCAGGAAAGAGTAATATATTAATTCTTGGTGTTGATGCGACAAGCGATGGCTGTAAGGCAATAGAAGCAGGAACAATGTCATTTACAGTATACCAGTCTGCTGATGGACAGGGAAAGAGGCTTATAGAAGCAGCTATAGCACTCGGAACAGGAAGCAGTACGAGTGGCATTGAAGGAATATCAGATGACGGCTTATATGTATGGGTACCATTTGAGAAGGTAGATTCAACTAATGTATCAAAGTATAAGTAGTAAAAGTAATAAGCAATAAGCAATAAGTAATAAGCAATAAGTAATAAGTGATAAATAATATAAGTGATAAATAATATAAGTGATAAAAAATATAAGTGATAAACCGGTGGATTTACTGGTTATAATTTATAGTTGATATAATAAAATGCGTGGCATAGTTAATATCTATATCACGCATTTCATATATTATAAATCACACAAAAAATAATCGCCCCCGGTCTGGTAAACTGAGGCGATTATTTTAATCAATTCATATACTGGACTAACCATCTATCGGTAGCACCTTTTATATATTTATATTAGCATTATTCTTAAAAAAGTCAAAATGAATTTAGTTTTTTTCATTATTTTTATTGTAATGCATAAAGAAAAAATCAGCAACCGGTCTGTTATTCTCAAAATGATATATATATTGATTTCCACAATAGGAACAAAACATATTACTCTCCACCCATATTTCTGTTATTGCCCTTATTTTTTGAGACTTACTCTTATACCTTTCTCAATTTCGTTCATCCAGAGACGAAAAGTCAAGGACTTTTTCATCAAATTCACAAAGAAGTCACATTTTGCGGACTTCCTCACGAAGCATACGCTTGATTTTGTCCTCCATTGTCTCCTTGGCGGTCTCGCTGAAATGCACACGGACGATATAGGTGGTCTTGCCAATCTGCTTTCTGACAGTAGGGCAAGTGGCGGTGTTGGTTGCGGTATTGTTCATTCAAAATCCTCCTGTAAATGAAAAATGCCCGGTGACTGTTCATCATCGGGCGGTGTCGGTATGAGGGAACAAGGCAAGGCGGCAATATTAAGGTATCTATAAAAACCTTGCCGTCTTTGCCACGCTTGCCGTGTTCCTGTTGTCAGTTGCGGAGATAGCAGACCCATACCGTACCGTCTTTCTCGGTCACAAGTCTGTCCCCGATACGGCTCTTTGCCGTTCTCATGGTGCGTGAGGAAATCCCACGCTCATTGACCGTCTTTTCCAGCTCTGCACTCGGCATACGCTTTCCATCTGCAAGCAGTTCCAAAATGAGCATTTGCGCCTGTGCGGTCTTGCTCTCGGTCTTGGCGGTGTCTGTCCCGGCAAGAAGCTCGTCGGCGGTAATGTCATAAGCCCCTATCCATTCAAAGCCTTTCTCGTCTCCCAGAGAAAAGGCAAGGGACTGTCCGGGCGGCGCAAGGGAGCTTTTCTCATGGATAAGCACCCTCGTTGTGGGACTGTCCTTCAGCTTGCCGATAAAGAGCAGACTGCGGACTGCCGCCGTAATGTCGATAGACCCTAATCCCCGGTAGGTGCTTTGCGTTCCTGCGGCTTTGTTCAGGTGTCCTATCAGCACGATAGCGCACCCGGTAGCCTGTGCAATGTCTCCCAGACTGCGGAAGATGGGACGGACTTCATTTGCCCGGTTCATGTCCACATCTGCGCCCAGAAACGCCTGTACCGGGTCAATGATAACCAGCCTTGCGTTGTTCTCCCTGATTGCCCTTGCTATGCGCTCATCGGCAAGGGTCAGCGGTGTGTCTCTATCGTCAATGACAAGCACTCTTTCAAGGTCTGCTTCCGCTTCCATCAGCCGGGGCTTGACGGTATCGCCCAAACCGTCCTCTGCGGTCTGGTAGATGATATTGAAAGGCTCAATTGTCTCCATACCGGGCAAGGGCTTTCGGTTGGTGCAAGCCGCCGCAAGACGCATGGCAAAGTAGGTCTTGCCCTCGCCGGGGTTGCCCTGTATGATCGTCAGCTTTCCAAAGGGGATATACGGAAACCATAGCCAATCCACGCTCGTCAGCTCCACATCTGCCATACGGAGCATGGGGACAGGCTGGGCGGTGGGCAGCTCTCGCAGCGTGATTGTCTCGGCTATGAATTTGCGGCTGGGAATGTCCCCTTGCTGACGGAGAACATCGTTCCAGTCTTTCCTTGCCGGGACAAGGCGAATGACGGCGATCTCGCCGGGAATGTCCTGTGCCAGCCGGGTGCAGGCTTCACTTCCTGCGGTGTCGCTGTCAAGGCAGAGGAACACTTTTCGGGTGTCCTTGCGTTCAGAAAGAAAACTGTCAAGGGCTTTGCCTGAAACGCCGCCCAGGGCAAGGTAGCTCCTTGTCTGCCAGTCCTGCGGATAAAGGCAGATAAAGGACAAAAGGTCAATCGGCGCTTCAAAGACAAAGAGCTGGTTGCCGTTTCCCTCATAGCGGAACGGATAGGATTTGTCAGACCCGGCAATGTCCTGTCTGAATGGGTCTGCCGTTCCTCGCACATGGGCGTATCTCGGCGTACCGCTTCGGTCTCTGCCGACAAACACAACATTGTGCCGCTTTGCGTCCTCGTAAATATCCCCGGAAAGAAGAAAATCCTCAACAAGCGTTTGGTTGAGACCTCGGCTTTCGCAAAGATATTGAATTGCTCTGTCGGCTGTTCTGTTGTGCAAGGGCAAGTGGAACGCTGTGGGCGGTGCTGTGGTGGCTTCGGTCTGTCCCTCGCCGTTTTCGCCTGTCAACATCTGGACGGCTTCGGGAAAGGACTTGCCGTAAAACTCTATGACAAAATCAATGGGATAGCCGCCCTTGCTCTGGCTGTGGCGAAACCACTTGTTTCCCCGGACGGTCAGACTGTCATGTTCTTTCCAGCGGTATTCTCGTCCGCTTTTTATCAGTGTCTCTCCCTGTGTGCGGAGAAAATCTTCCAGACTGACGGCATTTGCCCGGTCAATCTGTGCTTGGGTGTAATTCATCGGGATAGTTCCTCCTTTTTCTGTCGTGTTTGGGGTCGATTTTGGAGCTTTTGTTCCTCTGTACGCTCGTTAAATCGGGCGGCAGTATCTACACATGACTTGACCTTCCAAAGACGGTGTAAATCGTCTCTGACGGTCTTAAACTCGCCGTAGGTGGTGTTGTGCGCCTGTTCCAGCTCGTCATACTCTTCGGTCAGCTTTTTCATATCCACCTTGCCGTCCGGGAACTCTCCGGTCAGCTTGCGTCTGGCGGCGTAGAACTGTTTCAGTTCCGCTTCATGCTCTGCCTTGTACTTGGCTCTGGGCTTCTCAAACTTGATTTTCTGCAAGCCGTCATAGACAGGCTTCAAGCTCTGGAAAGCAACGGAGCTGTCATAGAGCTGCTTAATTGCTTTCATTCGGGCGGTCTGTTCGTCCAGCGTTTTCTTCAAGCTCTCTGTGGCAGCACTGTGTTCGCTGACACGGCTTTCCAAATCTTCAAGGGAGTAAATGCCGTTTGCCCGGAGATAATTGAAAGTCTCGTTCATCTCCTTTAGATTGCTGACCTTGCCTTTCTGCGAATACGCCCCGGCTCTGCGCTGGGTGTAATAGGCGTTCAGCAGAGAAACAAGGTCGGGTGCCTGCGGCTTGGCAAGCTCTGCTTTTGCTTCGGCAATCCAATCAAACAGGAGAGCGATTTTCTTCTTAATGTCCCGGATAACGGCATTGGTTGCTTTGATCCAGCGGTTGAACTCGCCTTTCTCGGTGCGTATGCCTTTCTTCTCCATTGCCCGGACGGTTGCGCCCTCATGGACGGTGGGAAGAAGCTCCACGCCCTGACGCTCATAGCTCCGGTGGTCGATACGAACATCAATACCTTTTTCCGCAAACTTGGCATTGCATAGCTCCGCCCATGCTTCACGCCAATGTTCCAGCGTTTTGGGACTGCCCCAGTCGGTAGTGGGAACGGCGTTGAACACAAACTTTCCGTCTGCGTCTCGGATACGGTTGCCGTCCTCGTCCAGCTCATACACCCGGCGTTGCTTTAGTCCCCATTTGCCGTTCTGCTCGATGGGGCGGATGGGGCAAAGCACATGAAAATGCGGGTTTGGTATGCCGCCGTCCTCCCGGTCTGGCTGGTGTACGGCGAAGTCAACCACCATGCCCCGGCTCACAAAGTTCTCCAACAAAAATTGCCTTGCAAGAGCGATGTTTTCCTCAAGGGAAAATTCATTCTGCAAGGCAATGTCAAAGCTGTATGCAAGCTGGGCGTTCTTTCCACGCTCGGCTTTTTCCACGGCGTTCCATAGGGTCTGGCGGTCTGCGTATTCGGGCGGTGCATGGGACGGCAGGAGAATGTTGGAGCAGATCACGCCGCCCTTTCTGGTGTAGTCGCTGTATTCGCCGTAATACTCGCTATACAATCGCTCCCCGGCACGGTAGGCGGCAGAAGCAATAGCGGACTGTCCTGCGCTTCGCTTAGTCTGCGTGACGCTCAGATGAAATAGTGCCATCGGCTTTCAACTCCTTTTCTCTGTTTGCTTGGCTGATGTGGGTAATCGCCATGTGACGGACGGCTCGCTGGACTTCGGACAGAGAAAAGATGTGTTCCATCAGCTCTGTCATTTCGGTGCGTGTGAGATCTTTGACCTCCGGGGCAAGGCTCTCAATCGTTCCGCCCAGATTGCAAAGGCGGTGGGTGCGCTTGGTGCGTTCGCCTTTCTCCAGATACTTCTTTCTGTTCTCCAGACGCTCCAGCTTGTGCTGTTCCTGTGCAAGCTGCGTCTCGGCTCGTTCCTTTTCGGCTCGAAGCTGTTCAAGGGTTTTCGGTTTTGTCATTGTGATTGACCTCCTTTTTTGATTTTGGGGATAAAAAAAGACCGTCAACTTTTCGCATAGTGCGACCAGTCAACAGTCAGTTTTTCGGTATTCAGTTGTTGTGTTCAGTTCGGTAAATTGAAGTTGGTCAAAGTTGTTGGCGAAGATATTCCACAACATTTCCATTCGTATCATAGAAACAGATGTTTCCTACATTGAGGGGCAGGACAATGGCGAAAGGCTTGCCACTATCAATATCAATCACCTGAATGCCGTTGCCATCATCTACTTCAAGTCGAACAATATTTTGGGTATTCATTGAGATAAATGCCCTTTCGTTATTTCCCTCAACAACAAACTCTGCAATGTAATCATCAACCTCAACTATATCTCCACCACCACGGAAGAAATATCCAAAAGACAAGCCAGGGCGATTTACATAGACAGAAAAAGTGTGGTCTGTCTTGTCCTGTGGGTAAGAAATAAATGCAGCCATTGTGTCGGAAATGCTTCCATCAACAATCCAATCATCCAAAATTTTTTGAGATTGGCGAATGTCTGCTTCTAAACTGTTTGCGGTTTTACCAATGTCATTGTTTGCATAAAGGAAACCGAAAACCAACACACAAGCCAAAATAACACCCAAGAGGATTATGGGTAATTTCTTTTTCATAGAATCACACTCCTTTATCAAATTAAGATTCTTGATTTTCAAACTTGCTGGCGGCGAACGGTTTGTCAAAACCGTTTGCGGACGGCAAGTCCACAGGGGATAGCCGCTTTAGCGGCGCAAGGGGGTGTAGCCACCTTGACGGAACGAAGTGACGCAACATTCTCGGTCATGCAGTTTTCTTCTGCTGACGGAGAATGAAGCTCCGCAGGACGCACTACTCTCGACAGAGAGTATAGAAGTGCGCCCTTTAGTTCCTAAAGGGATTTTATCAGTTCGCCAAACTGGAAGTTATCTTTTTCTTAATGGCAATGCTATTAAATTTCCCAATAATGCAATAACTGCATATCCAACTACGTAAACCCATGCACTTGAGTTATAAAATATAAATATAGATGGCGCAAACATTATTGCTACAATCAAAATATACCAGAAGTTAAAACCATTCCTAATCCCATAAAAAACAGAAGTTATTAAACATATTAGAGGAATAATTACTAACATAACAATCATTGCACTTCCTGTGTCTTTTATAAACCAAGGAACGATATAAAAATCTATCAGCAACAGTAGGTAGAAAACCATGTTCTTTTTTAATTTATCCATCATATCATCACCCTTTCAAATTCCAGATTTGTTGCTCACTTTTCGTATTCAAATTATACCATAAAACTTGTGAACAGTTCTACCGCAACTTTGGACTATATGAGAAAAGTCCGAACAGTTTTCTGCCCGGACTTCCTCGCTCAATCATAAATCAATTCCGCTTTCACAATCTCCTCTGCCTGTGCCTTGCAAGCGTTCATCTGCCGCACCCATTCCATTTGATTATCGGCTTTCAGTTGCTCGGTCACGCCGTACTGCTTTGCCAGCTTCGGCACGATCAGCTCCATGCGTTTTCGTGCCGCTTCTTCAATCTCGGCGCAATGTTCAAAGAGCTTGTCGGATAGCACCAGTTCATTGAACAGTATCGGGCGGTGCATTTCTAAATACGCCTTGCGAAGTCTGCCGTAGTGTCCGATGGGCTTGGTCTTGCGGATAATGATGTTCGGGATAAGATAATCGCCGTTCCGTGTGTAAGTGATATTCATGCTGTTTGTACTCCTTTCATCGGCTCTCTCTGCGGTAAACTGCTGGCGGGAACGAACACGCCCTTTGCAATATCCTCCGCACGAATGGCGGCTTTCTTGGCTTCGATTTCTGCCTTTTTTCTCCCCTTGATTTTGTCCTCGTATCGCTTCTGCGCTCCGCTGGCTTTCCGCTTCAAGTAGTTCTGATGAAGCCTGTCTTTGCGTTCCTCACGCTTGCGGATTTCTTCTAATTCCTCTGGGGTAAGCTCCACTTCTCCAAACGCCGGAGGAACGAATCGCCCGACAAAATTGAAGTAAATCTCGACCTCCTGTGTGGTCTGTATACTGCCTTTGCGGTCACGCTCATGCACAAGGATTTTCTCGATAAACTCGTTGAGCATGGCAATGGTCAGCTTGTCGAAGTTCTCATATTTGTCAATCAGAGCGATAAAACGGTCAGCGTCCTTTTCGTGCTTCTCATAGCTCTTGACAGCCTTTTCCAGAACAGAGATTTCAGCGGTAAGCTCGGACTGTTCCTTTTCGTATTGAGCGTCCAGAGTGGCGTATCTGCTGTCGGACAGCTTGCCTAAAATGTTGTCCTCATAGATTTTGCAGAGCAGGACTTCCAGCTCGGAAACTCTCTGCTTTGCTGTGGCAAGGCGTGTGCGCTGTTTTCTGACCTCTGCCGTCTGCTGGCTGGACTGCGCTTCCTGCACCACACGGACAAACTCGGCTCGGTCATGCTTGGCATACTCGGCAATAGCTTTGAGCATTTCGGAAACAAGGGACAGTACCACATCTTCATTGATACGGTGCTGTGTCGTGCAGAGCTTTCCAACTGGGACTTTGCTGTATTGGGAACAGGTATATTGAGAAATACGCTTGCCGTTGTTGGTACGGTGGACATACATCTTGCCGCCGCAATCGGCACAATAAAGCAAGCCTGTGAGGGGAGCTGCTTCGCCCCAGCCGTCCGGGTAGCGTCTGACATTCCCACGGATTTTCTGCACAAGGTCAAAGGTCTGCTGGTCAATGATAGCTTCATGGGTATTCTCGAAAATCGTCCATTCGTCCTCCGGGACATAATGGCTTTTCTTGTCCTTGAAGTGCTTTCGAGTCTTGAAGTTGATGGTGTGTCCCAGATATTCACGCTTTTCAAGAATGTTGCAGATGGTGGAAGAACCCCAGCCGTACACATCTTTGAAAGTCTTGTTTTTATTCACACCCTCGCCGTGCTGGGCAAGGTAAGCGGACGGAATGAGCATTTTTTCTTCTTTCAGCTTGCTGGCGATCTGATACGGACCGTAGCCCTCAATCGTCATGGCAAAGATGCGCTTGACCACATCAGCGGCTTCGGGGTCAACCAACCATTGGTCTCTGGCTTCGTTCCAGAGATAGCCGTAAATGACCGTGCCTGTGAGGTGCTTGCCGGACTTGCCTTTGGACTGGAAAGTGGAACGGATTTTACGGCTGGTGTCTCTGGCGTAATACTCGTTCATAATGTTGCGGAAAGGGGTAAAATCATCGTCACCTCTGGCACTGTCCACGCCGTCATTGATGGCGATAAGGCGAACGCCACGCTGACGCAGGATTTCCATAATCTGACCGACTTTCAGATAGTCACGACCCATGCGACTCATGTCCTTGATACACAGGTACTCCACATTCCCGGCTTCCACTTCTTTCATCATTGCCAAAAATCCGGGACGGTCAAAGCAAGTACCACTAATGCCATCGTCCGTGAAATGGACAATGTTTGTAAAGCCCTGCCGTGCGGCGAACTCCTCCAACATTGCCTTTTGATTGGATATGGAGTTGCTCTCACACTGTTGGTCATCATCTTTGCCAAAGTCATCACGGCTCAGTCGTTCGTACAGAGCTGTGATTTTCTCGTTTTTTTTCATAACTTGCGCTCCTTTCTTCGGTTTTAGGTTGTGTGTTCTAAGAGACTTCCCAACCGCTTGATTAAGAAGTCTTTTAGAGCATACAACACCATTTGCAAATTCAAACTTATCACTCCAATGCTGCTTGATATAAATCACTATTAAATCGTGTCTTTATTTTTTCTATATTTTCCTTCAATATTTCTATAAGAATACAACTTCTCTTTTTATTTAAAGCTGCCACCCCTACAGCACCACTACCAGCAAATGAATCTAATACAATTTCACCTTCATATGTAACGTATTCTAATATTTTTTCACATAATTCAACCGGCAGTTCACTCTGATTTAACTGAACAATTATTGACACAACATAATAATAATTTTGCATATGAAAAAAAGTATGTAAGTGAAAGGTTTGGAACTATCAAATACATACATTTGAAAAATAAAAGTTTTATTGTTTTTGCTTATTAATAATATGACTTTTTTATATTGTTATATATTAGAAAATTGATTTTTATTTTTTGGTGTGGCTACTGTGTGTCTACAATGTGGCTACTATTCAAAAAAATGCTTATTTTTTAATTTTTGACATAAAGAAAGCCCCGATTTTTCGGGGCTTTTTGAAATATCAATTTTCTTAATATTATCTCTTTGAGAACTGAGGAGCACGACGAGCTGCCTTTAAACCGTACTTCTTTCTTTCCTTCATTCTTGGATCTCTTGTTAAGAAACCAGCCTTCTTAAGTGATGGACGATATTCGTCTGAATCAACCTGAAGAAGAGCTCTTGAGATACCGTGTCTGATAGCACCAGCCTGACCTGTGTATCCGCCACCGTGTACGTTAACGATTACATCGAACTTGTCAGCTGTCTCTGTGAGAGCTAATGGCTGCTTTACAACAACCTTAAGTGTCTCAAGACCGAAATACTCATCAAGTGATCTCTTATTTATTGTGATATTACCTGTACCTGGTACTAAATATACTCTAGCAATACTGCTTTTTCTTCTACCTGTTCCGTAGAACTTTCCGTTTGCTTTCTTAGCCACTGTTAATTCCTCCTTATGATATGTCCTTTAATTAAAACTTTAAAACTTCTGGCTTCTGAGCTGCCTGTTCATGATCTGGACCAGCATATACGTGAAGCTTTGTGTACATCTGTCTTCCTAAAGGTCCCTTTGGAAGCATACCCTTAACAGCAAGTTCGATAACTCTTTCAGGATGCTTTTCCATCATTTCCTTAAGAGTTGTTTCTTTCATACCACCAACATACTCTGAGTGATTGTAGTAAACCTTCTGATCTAACTTCTTACCTGTAACCTTAACCTTAGAAGCGTTGATTACGATAACATTATCACCACAGTCAAGGAATGGTGTATAAGTAGGCTTGTTCTTACCTCTTAATACAGCAGCAACCTGTGATGCTAAACGACCTAATGTATAATCTGCAGCATCTACAACATACCATTTTCTTTCGATGTTAGATGCACTAGCCATATAAGTACTCATTAGTTTTCCTCCTAAATATTGCTTAAATGCATAATTAATTGTTCTGAATATAATTAATGTTAATATATATTAAATGCTTCTCCGGGGCATATGGTGAAACACCTAATTCGAATTAACCAAACAGGGCGCACTTATCACGCCACATTTAAGAATTATATAACACTGAACCGCGTGTGTCAATGATAAAATCTATTTTTATTGTATAATTTTAGTCTGTAATTTCAACTGGTTATCCACAGCCTATCTATTGTGGGGTTCTTTTATTCACACATAAGGTTATCGTATCCACATTAAATAACTATTTATTTCTGCTTCTAAACCATTTACTTTTTCTATATACTGATTACGTCTATTTTTCATTAAATCGCTTAATACATCATCTAACACTTTCTTTATTCTATATGCTAAATATGTCTCCTTATCAGCCTTCTTCATCCAGATAATCTATCTTCATAAGTGTCAAGCCCTGTGGTGGTGCCGTCTGGCCCGCCTGTGTCCTATCACAGGCGTTAAGCATATATTGGATATATTCTGGTTCGAATCTGCCCTTTCCAACCTGTATGAGTGTTCCAGCTATTATCCTGACCATATTATAAAGGAATCCATTACCGGTTATTGTTATATGTATTTCATCATCCTTTTTGTCTACATCAAGTGAATATACTGTCCTTACTGTTGATTCTGCCTGCGTTCTGACACAGCAGAAGCTCTTAAAGTCATGCTCTCCTATAAGATAACCGGCGGCCTTCTTCATTCTGTCTATATCTATATTGCCAGCTACATTCCAGGTATAATTTCTTTTCTGTGGTATTCCGAATTCCGTATTTAATATCCTGTAGCAATATGTTTTCTTTGTGTCACAATGTCTTGGATGAAAGTCTGCATTAACTTCATCGGATTCCTGCACAATAACATCATCAGGAAGGTACCTGTTAAGTGCATACGTGAATCTGTCTGCCGGTATACTTGAAGCTGTATCGAACACTGCTACATTTCCCATAGCATGAACCCCGGCATCTGTACGGCTTGCACCTATTACATGTATATGTTCTCCTGTAAGCTGATGTATTGCGTCATCTAAGACCTTCTCTATAGTTATGGCAGATGGCTGTATCTGCCAGCCTGAATAATTCGTTCCGTCATATGCTACCCTCAGCCTTATTCTTCTCATTCTAATCCTCATTTCTGCTATAACCTTATATGAATGTCTAAAGCGATTTCCAGCACTTATTAATATGCATCCTTAATTCCGTTGATATGCTGTTGAGGTTAATTCTAAGCTATTTCTAACATCTATTAATACATCCTGCTTGTATAAATGATAAAACAAACCATTAAACAAATATTTTAATAAGAATTAACACTCCAAGGTATGCAAACATACACAAATATGCTATCTTATCCCTTTTAGCATACTTAAGCGGCTTCATTTTAGTCCTGCCCTCTGAACCATGGTAGCATCTTGCTTCCATCGCCATAGCAAGCTCATTTGCCCTTCTGAATGCTGAAACAAAAAGTGGAACAAGAATCGGCACCATAGCTTTAGCTCTTTTTATAATATTTCCATTTTCAAAATCTGCGCCTCTTGCCATCTGTGCCTTCATTATTTTATCTGTTTCTTCTACAAGAATAGGAATAAATCTTAATGCTATTGACATCATCATCGCTATCTCGTGTACTGGCACTTTTATATATTTAAGAAATCCTAAGCCCTTTTCAAGGCCGTCAGTCAGATTATTAGGTGTTGTTGTCAGGGTCATAAGTGATGTGCCTAATATAAGGTACACAAGACGTACGACCATAAATATAGCGGTCTTAAGACCTTCGTATGTTATAGTCAGCTTCCATATTTGGATAAGTGTTTCGCCTGGTGTTAAAAACAGGTTAAATACCGCACTGATTATAATTAGAATCACTATTGACTTAAGTCCTCTTACCATGAATTTAAGAGGTATCTTTGATATGGCTATAACCGCTGCAAGTGCAACTGTTACAAATGCATATATCCATATATTCATTCCTAAAAATAATGAAATTATAAAAACTAATGTACCCATAAGTTTTACTCTTGGGTCAAGTCTGTGAATAATTGATTCTGCCTGATAATATTGTCCTATTGTTATATCTTTAATCATATCTTTCCAATCCTGTGCCTGTGCACATTTTCTACATTTCACTCCTGTACATTATACAGGTTATGCTTGTATCTGTTTACCTGTTATTAATAACATTAAAATGCTTCAATATATTATCCCTTGCTTCTTCAACTGTAATCGCATCAGGATTAACATCTATCCCAGCCGCAATAAGGTCATTCATAATATAAGTAACCTGTGGAGCTGCAAGTCCTATATGTTCAAGCTCTTTATGATGTGCAAACACATTCCTTGGTGTATCATCATATTTAAGCACTCCATCATCCATAACCATGATTCTGCTTACATATCTTGCAACATCTTCCATACTATGCGAAACCAGAATTACTGTAATTCCAGTTTCCTCCCTCAGCTGCTTTATACATTCAAGAATGTCATCTCTGCCCTTTGGATCTAGTCCTGCCGTTGGTTCATCAAGTATAAGCACCTGTGGTTTCATGGCAAGTACGCCTGCTATTGCAACTCTTCTTTTCTGACCACCAGATAAGTCAAATGGAGACTGATAATACAGATTTTCGTCCAATCCCACCTGTTTCAGGCTCTCGAAAGCCCTTATCTCATATTCCTGTCTGGATAACCCCAGATTCTTAGGTCCAAAGCATACATCCTTAAATATATCTGTTTCGAATAACTGATGCTCTGGATACTGGAATACCAGTCCAACATTTTTTCTTAATTCACGCATATCATACCCTGCTTCATATATATCCTTACCATTGTAATATATATGTCCTGATGTAGCCTTTAAAAGACCGTTCAGATGCTGAATCAATGTCGATTTACCTGAGCCGGTATGTCCTATAAGACCTATAAACTCTCCATCCTCTATTGCAAATGATACATTGTCCAGAGCTTTTCTTTCAAACCCTGTTCCTGCCTCGTATACATGGCTAATTTTATCAACTATTATTGACATTCTGCTTCCTCATTTCTGTGTGTATGCTGTATATAATACAGTCACGCCACTTGAATTTATTATCTAACTAAATATGTTTAAATCTGTCTAAAACATAAACCGTAATAATCTCCAACCTATACTCGTCAGATGTTTCTTCACTTATCCGTCTTTAATAAATCGAGTCTTTTTATCTCTTCAACCAGCTCTTCGTTTCTTATAATACCATCTTTAACAGGAAGCCCCTCTTTTTTTAATTCATATGCAAGCTCTGTTACCTGTGGAACATCAAGTCTTAATTCTTTTAATTTATCAACCTGCGAAAATATCTGTCTAGGTGTTCCTTCCATAACAACCTTTCCATTATCCATAACAAAAACATGGTCTGCATCTATAACCTCTTCCATATAATGTGTTATAAGAATTATGGTTACACCTTCTTTTTTATTGAGCTCATGCAGAACATGTATTACTTCTTTTCTTCCAAGCGGATCAAGCATGGCTGTTGGCTCATCAAGCACTATGCACTTAGGTTTCATAGCAACTATTCCAGCTATAGCTACCCTCTGCTTCTGACCACCTGACAGCTTGTTAGGCGATGCATTCCTGAACTTATACATACCTACTGCTTTAAGGCTCTTTTCTACTCTTTCCCAGATTTCCTCTGTTGGAACACCTATATTTTCTGGACCGAAACCTACCTCCTCATCTACAAGTGTACCTACTATCTGGTTATCCGGATTCTGAAATACCATGCCGGCAGTCTGTCTGATCTTAAGTGTATTATCCGCATCCTTTGTATCCATTCCATCCACATATACAGTACCCTCTGTCGGCATAACAAGTGCATTAAGATGCTTTGCAAATGTTGATTTACCAGAACCATTATGTCCTAATACTGCCACAAAATCTCCTGCTTTTATATCTATATTAACGTTGTCAACTGCTGTTGTAATGCCTTCAACGTTTCCTTCTTCATCACGTCTTATATATTCAAATGTTAAATCCTTAGCTTGTACTATTCCCACTATTTTCTCCAATTCCTGATTCATACATTCTGTTAATCCATACAATATCTTTATATAACAAAACAGCGGATAAGAATTACTTCTTACCCGCCTTAAAAGCACTTGATTAAACTAATTCAAGAAGTACTTCCATTGCTGCATCACCTTTTCTTAAGCCAATCTTAACGATTCTTGTATAGCCACCCTTACGGTCAGCATACTTTGTAGCGATTTCGTCGAATAACTTGTTTGTAAGGTCAACAGTCTTTGTGTTCTTCTTCTTTCCAGCAGCATCTGCAGGAACCTCAGTTACCTTGTAAAGAACCTTGTCCATCTGCTTTCTAGCATGAAGCTTTGAAGGAAGATCCTTCTTGATTTCCTTTTCTACTGTTTCATATACAGTAACCTTCTTGCCATCTACAACTTCCTTAACTCTCTTACCTTCAGCATCCTTCTTTGCAACCTTAGCAGATACTGTAACTGTTTCGTAGTTGTCCTTTTCCTTAACTGCAAGTGTGATAAGCTTTTCTGCCTGCTTACGAACTTCCTTAGCTCTTGCTTCTGTTGTAACAATCTTACCATTCTCGATTAAAGCTGTTACCTGGCTTCTTAATAAAGCCTTTCTCTGGCTTGATGTTCTACCAAGCTTTCTATACTTTGCCATTGATTTAACCTCCATTTGTAACGTTTATACATGCGCATATGGTCTTACTGTATAAATGTTTTTTCTACAAATTCTAATATTACGCTTTAATTGTTTCTATATATTAATCTTCGCTTGATCTAAGATGAAGATTTAACTGCTTAAGCTTTAAAAGAACCTCATCTAATGACTTCTTACCAAGATTTCTAACCTTTATCATATCATCTGGAGTCTTGTTGCAGAGTTCTTCAACTGTATTGATACCTGCTCTTCTAAGACAGTTAGATGAACGAACTGATAATTCAAGGTCTTCAATGCTCATTGAAAGAGCCTTTGTTGATTCATCAGCTGGCTGTTCTGCCATAATCTCTGCATTAGCAGCATTTTCTGAAAGATTGATGAATCCTTTAAGATGTTCACTAAGAACCTTAGCTGCAAGGCTTAAAGCCTCATCTGGAGCTGTTGTTCCGTTAGTGAATATATCAAGTGTAAGTTTGTCAAAATCTGTATCCTGACCAACTCGTGTATTCTGAACAGCCATATTTACTCTTTCTACAGGAGTGTAGATAGAATCTACTGCGATAACGCCAACTGGCTGGTCTTCCTTCTTATTCTTCTCTGAACTTACATAACCACGTCCGTTAGTAATTGTAAGTTCCATAACTAACTTGCTATCAGCACTGTTAAGATGTGCTATAACAAGATCTGGGTTAATAATTTCTATATCAGGATCAACCTGAATATCAGATGCTCTTACTACACCCTCGCCCACGAAATCGATATGTGCTTCCTTAGGCTCAACGGAATTACCATTGTTCTTGATTGATAACTGCTTGATGTTCATCACTATCTCAGTAACATCTTCCTTAACACCAGGAATTGAGCTGAATTCATGAAGTACACCATCAATCTTGATACTGCTTACTGCTGTACCAACTAATGATGAAAGCATAATTCTTCTCAAAGAATTACCAAGCGTAAGTCCATAACCTCTTTCGAGAGGTTCAACGACAAATCTTCCATACTTTCCATCTTCTGACTGTTCAGTCATCTCAATCTTTGGCATCTTGAAATTAAAATCTGCATCAACCATGTATAGCCCCTCCTTTTATGGGTTTTAATAAGTTTATTCCTTCTATCCATAAGACAACAGAACGCATATATACAGCATTCTGTTGTCTTAAACAAACGACTGTATTCACATACGACATGTAAAATGCAGCGTCCAAAAATCTTATTAATGGATTACTTAGAATATAACTCGACGATAAGCATCTCATTTACAGGAACATCAATTGCTTCTCTTGTAGGTAAAGACTTAACTGTACCCTTAAGAGCCTCTCTGTCTGACTCTAACCACTCTGGAACTAATCTTCCGTTAGTAGCTTCAAGTACTTCCTTATATCTTGCACAAGACTTTGACTTTTCTCTGATTTCAATAACATCTCCAGCCTTAACTAAGTATGAAGGGATGTTTACGCGCTTGCCGTTAACAAGTACATGCTTGTGATCTACGATCTGTCTTGCTTCTTTTCTTGTTCTTGCAAAACCTAATCTGAAGATAACATTATCAAGTCTGAGTTCAAGAGTAACCATAAGGTTTTCACCAGTCATACCCTTCTGCTTCTCAGCCTTCTTATAGTAATTAAGGAAAGGCTTCTCTAATACGCCGTAGATAAACTTAGCCTTCTGCTTTTCGCGAAGCTGCATACCATACTCGCTAATCTTTCTACCAGCATTCTTAGCCTTTCTGTTAGACTTTTTATCTATTCCTAAATATAAAGGATCTAAATCAAGAGATCTGCATCTCTTGAGCACAGGTGTTCTATTAACTGCCATTGTAATCTTACCTCCCTAAATTAAACTCTTCTACGCTTTGGTGGACGGCATCCATTATGTGGAACTGGAGTAACATCCTTGATACTTGTAACTTCAAGACCAGCTGCTGAAAGTGCTCTGATAGCTGCTTCTCTACCTGAACCTGGTCCCTTAACCATAACGTCTACAGACTTTAATCCATGGATTAATGCAGCCTTTGTTGCTGTCTCAGCTGCCATCTGTGCTGCATAAGGAGTAGACTTCTTAGATCCTCTGAATCCGAGTCCACCTGCAGATGCCCATGATAAAGCATTTCCTTCTGCATCTGTTAATGTAACTATTGTATTATTGAAAGATGACTGAATATGTGCCTGTCCTCTTTCAACGTTCTTCTTAACACGCTTCTTTGTCACTTTTTTTGTAACTTTCTGAGCCATGATAACTAACCTCCTGTGAGTTTAACAATTCAATTATTTCTTCTTATTAGCTACAGTCTTCTTAGGACCCTTACATGTTCTTGCATTAGTCTTTGTCTTCTGACCTCTGCATGGAAGTCCCTTTCTATGACGGATTCCTCTGTAGCATCCGATTTCCTTTAATCTCTTAATGTTCATGGCAACTTCTCTTCTTAAGTCACCTTCTACTAAATGTTCTGGATCAGCATCGATAACCTTAGCAATCTTTGCAACTTCTTCATCTGTAAGATCCTTAACACGTGTATCTGGATTAACGCCAGCCTCTTCAAGAATCTTAGATGCTCTTACTCGGCCAATACCGTAAACATAAGTAAGTCCTATTTCAATACGCTTTTCTCTTGGTAAGTCTACACCTGAAATACGAGCCATGTGTTCTTTAACCTCCGTTAATCAAATATATATGTTATTAATCAATTCTGTGTAGCTGTATACATACGCAGCCCGCCAGTTTCCTGCCGTCTGAAATGTGTGCGCTGCCATAACTGCTACGATAATTTATAAAATAGCAATGACCACCTTACAACTTAGCCGGGTGATTCATCACTGCAGCCGCAAAACTACTTAATTTGTCTGTTATAGTGAGTAACAGTACAAACCTACAATATGTTATGACATCAACTAGTGATATTGACACCATAACGCACAAACATGAGAAGTATTCCTACTTCTCTCCAAAAGGATTAACCCTGTCTCTGCTTGTGCTTAGGGTTTTCACATATAATCATGATTCTACCCTTTCTCTTAATGACTTTGCATTTTTCACAAATTGGTTTAACTGATGATCTAACCTTCACTGCAAAAGCCTCCTTTCAGACAAGTTCGTTAGCTATTATATCATAGCCATATTTTTAAATGCAAGAAAAACTTTCAATTTTCTCTAAAAAATATTGCACAAAATTTACAATATTTTTTAGATACTTTTTAAAAGATTTTACTTATCTCTCCAGATAATTCTTCCTTTAGTAAGATCATATGGAGAAAGCTCTATAGTAACTTTATCTCCTGGAAGAATTCTAATGAAGTTCATTCTTAACTTTCCACTTATTGTTGCAAGAATCTGATGTCCATTCTCAAGTTCAACCTTAAAGAATGCATTTGGTAACTTCTCAACAACTTTTCCTTCGATTTCTATAACGTCTGCCTTTGACATTTAACTGCCTCCTTAATTAATCTCTGATTTACATTGTTATGTTATATGACAAATATTTATATCCAGCATAATTACTGAATATTTTTAATTGCATATTTAATATCTTCATTCGACAATGCAACATTATTATTAATCCTGCCTGTTATTGTATCGTCAGTTCTTTTAATTAACTGAACATGTTTTAGCTTTTTCTTTTTTGGATTATTTACTTTTCTTATTTTTCCATCCACAAGATATACATACTCATCATCTGCATCAATAATAACATATATGTTATTATGATCATGTCCTGCTATAGATGTGGCAAAACATCCTATATATTTATTCAAGCTGTACCCTCCCTATAACCAGTATCCTGTAACAATTGTCATTTTATACATTGACTTGCTTTATCCTACGAGTCTGCTGTAATACATGCTTCTACTCTGCCAGTGATAATATCTCCGGTCCGTTTTTAGTTACTAACACTGTGTTTTCATAGTGGGCTGACAACGAATTATCTATAGTTGATGCAGTCCAGTCATCATCCATCCACTTCACTCTGTAGTCACCTGCACTAACCATAGGCTCTATGGCAAGCGTCATACCTTCATATAACTTCATGCCTCTTCGCTGCTGTCTGAAGTTAGGTATTTCTGGTTCCTCGTGAAGCTGTGTTCCGATACCATGACCTACAAGTTCTCTTATAACGCCATATCCGAATGACTCATTATAATCTGCAATTGCATTGGAGATTTCATATAAGTGACAGCCTTCTTTGGCAAACTTTATTCCTTCAAAGAAACTCTGCCTTGTCACTTCAATCAGTTTTGCTGCTTTATCGCTTATATTGCCTACGCCATAAGTTCTTGCAGCATCTGAATGATACCCCTTATATATAACACCAGCATCAAGACTTACTATGTCTCCATCCTTAAGCACTCTTGCCTTTGATGGAATACCATGTACTATCTCTTCATTTACTGATACACATATAGAGGCTGGATATCCCTGATATCCATAAAATGATGGTATACATCCGTAGCTTTTTATCATCTCATCGCCGATTTTGTTAATGTGATATGTTGTCACACCTGGTTTACATTCCTTTTCAAGTTCCTTAAGAACTGTTCCAAGTATCCTGCCAGCTTCTCTCATTAATTCTATTTCGTGCTTTGACTTAACTGTTACAGACATAACCAGCCTACTTTCCTAAAACATTTACAATTGCATTGAATACATCATCCATTGCCTGTGTACCATCAACCTCTGCTAATACACCCTTCTTTGAATAGTAATCAATCAATGGCTGAGTCTGCTCATGATATACAGATAATCTGTTCTTAACAGTTTCTGGCTTATCATCATCTCTTAATATGAGCTTTTCTCCGCATGTATCACATACACCTTCTACCTTAGGTGCATTAAACTGGATATGGTATGTAGCACCACAACCTACACATGCTCTTCTTCCAGACATTCTGTTAATAATATTTTCATCTGGAACTTCTACATTTATAGCGAAATCTACAGCTTCATTATTAGCAGCAAGTGCCTTATCAAGTGCCTCTGCCTGAGGAATTGTTCTTGGGAAACCATCTAATACATATCCATTAGCACAGTCAGCTTCCTTGAATCTGTCCATGATAAGATCTACAACTAATTCATCTGGTACAAGTTCTCCCTTATCCATATATGTCTTAGCTTTCTGACCAAGCTCTGTATTATTCTTAATATTAGCTCTGAAAATATCTCCTGTTGAGATGTGAGGAATTGAATACTTCTCAGCGATTTTCTTTGCCTGTGTTCCCTTACCAGCTCCTGGAGCTCCTAACATAATAATCTTCATATGTCTACCTCATTAACTTTCATTTGCTTTTTATACACAAATGACTCGCCCAACATTACTGTCAGGCAAGTCCTCTAAATACTAATAAGCTTATTCGCTTAAGAATCCTTTATAATAACGATTAACCATCTGAGATTCAATCTGCTTTAATGTTTCAAGTACTACACCAACGATGATGATGACAGATGTACCACCAAATGAAACGCTTGCATTAAAGAATCCTGTACACATAATTGGTATTAATGCAACGATGAGTAATCCAACTGCACCGACGAATACAATGTAGTTAAGTATATTATTAAGATAATCACTAGTTGATTTACCAGGTGTTATACCTGGGATAACTCCACCAGCCTTCTTAAGATTATCAGCAACCTCAATCGGATTAAATGTGATTGATGTGTAGAAGTAGGCAAATATTATAAGTAATACTATGTATAATATTAAACCTAACGAATACTTAGGTGCTGATACTCTGCACCAGTATGAAGAGCTTAAATATCTTGTCCATTCGTATGACTTTCCGAATAACTGTGCAATAATTACAGGGAACTGCATAAGTGATGATGCAAAAATAACTGGCATAACACCTGCTGTATTAACCTTTAAAGGAATGTTAGTAGACTGTCCGCCGAAAGACTTTCTACCACTAACCTTCTGTGAATATTGAACAGGAATTCTTCTCTCTCCATCCTGTAAAAAGCATACCAGAACAACCATTACTACAAGAATTGCAATAATAATTGCGGCTGCTAATACACCCTTTGCAATAGTTCTAGGTGCAACAAATGTGCTATACAATGTAGCAAAATCGCTTGGCATACCTGATATGATGTTAATAAGAAGAACGATTGAAATACCGTTACCAACACCATTCTCAGTAATTCTTTCACCAAGCCACATAAGCATTGCAGAACCTGCTGTAAGTGCTGCAACTACTACTATGATACTTACAATATAATGCAATGTACTAAAGCCCTGGTATCCCTTAATAAGACCAGATCTACCAAAACCAACAGACATTGCTATACTCTCGATAAGAGCAAGAGCTATGGTTACATATCTAGTAATTGCTGCAATCTTCTTTCTACCATCTTCGCCTTCCTTTTGCATTTCCTCTAACTTAGGAATCGCAATAGCAAGGAGCTGCATGATGATAGATGAAGTAATATATGGCGTTATACTTAACGCAAAGAGGGACATTCTTTCGAATGAACCTCCTGTAAATGCGCTAAGATAGCTCAAATCACCAGTATTAATTCCACTAAGTAAGCTACTGAAATACTCTGTATCTACTCCTGGAATAGGAAGTAAACTTCCCACTCTGACAATAACAAGAATCATAAGAGTATATAAGATCTTTTTTCTTATGTCTTTGTTTTTAAAAGCGCCTACAAGTGTCTTTAACATATTAGATCACCTCGCAAGAACCACCAAGAGCTTCGATCTTTTCCTGTGCTGAAGCACTAAATGCGTTAGCCTTAACATTGAGTTTCTTTGTGAGTTCGCCATTACCAAGAATCTTGATACCATCCTTAGGATTCTTAACGATACCTGATTCGATTAATGTATCAACTGTTACTTCTGCACCATTATCAAATCTTTCTAATGTGCTGATGTTGATAGCTACGAATTCTCTACGGTTTCTGTTTGTGAAACCTCTCTTAGGAATTCTTCTATATAATGGCATCTGACCACCTTCAAAACCTGGTCTTGGTGCTCCTGAACGAGCCTTCTGTCCCTTATGACCTTTACCAGCTGTCTTGCCATTTCCTGAACCATGTCCACGGCCTCTTCTGAAATTATCGCTCATTACTGAACCCTCTGCTGGGCTTAAATTAGATAAATCCATTATTGCACCTCCTTATCTGAATTATTAAATTAGATTTCTTCTACCTTTAACATATAACCAATCTGCTGAATCTGTCCTCTTGTAGCAGCATTATCTGGAAGTTCAACTGTCTTATGCATCTTTGTAAGACCCATAGCTTCAACAGTTCTTCTATGCTTAGGAACAGCACTGATTGGAGACTTAACTAAAGTTATTCTTAACTTCTTATCAGCCATTTTAACCTCCATCTGTCGATTAACGACTATATCAATGTTTATTTGTTAATTAGCCAAGGATCTCGCTAACAGACTTTCCACGAAGTCTTGCAACTTCTTCTGGAGTCTTCATAGACTTAAGACCTTCTATTGTTGCTAATACAGCATTCTGCTTGTTATTAGAACCAAGTGACTTTGTACGGATGTTCTTAATTCCTGCAAGTTCAAGTACTGAACGGGCTGGACCACCTGCGATAATACCTGTACCTTCTGGAGCCTTCTTAAGAAGAACTGTTGCTCCTCCGAACTTTCCTGTGAAGTCATGTGGAACTGAGCAGTTTGCATCCATAGGAACTTCTACTAAATGTTTCATAGCATCTTCTTTTCCCTTGCGGATAGCTTCAGGAACTTCAGCTGCCTTACCAACACCAGCGCCAACATGTCCGTTGCCATCACCAACAACAACTAAAGCTGCAAAACGCATGTTACGTCCACCCTTTACAACCTTTGTTACACGCTTGATTGATACTACATTATCTCTTAACTCTAAATTGCTAGCATCAATTATTGTACGTTTCATACTGTTTGTTTCTCCCTTCCGCTTAGAATTCAAGGCCAGCTTCTCTTGCTGCCTCTGCTAATGCCTTTACTTTTCCTTCATATACAAATCCGCCTCTATCATAAACGACAGTTGTAATACCTTTTTCTAATGCCTTCTTAGCAACTACTGTACCAACTACTGTAGCAGCTTCAACGTTATTAGTCTTTTCAAGTTCTGCCTTTACATCCTTATCAAGTGTTGAAGCAGAAACAAGTGTCTTACCAACTGTGTCGTCAATAATCTGAGCGTACATATGATTATTGCTTCTAAATACAGCTAAACGTGGTCTTTCTGCAGTACCGCTGAAACGATTACGTAATTTTCTGTGCTTATTTTCACGAACTACTGTTCTTGACTTCTTACTAACCATTTTGTATTCACTCCTTTAATTATTTCTTACCAGTCTTACCAACCTTACGTCTAATAACTTCATCAGAATACTTGATACCCTTGCCCTTATATGGCTCTGGAGCTCTCTTAGCTCTGATTTCAGCTGCGTACTGGCCAACTTTTTCTTTACTAATACCCTTTACGATGATAACGTTAGTTCCATCAACAACTGTTTCGATGCCTTCTGGATCTTCCATTTCAACTGGATGAGAGTAACCTAAAGCTAATACAAGCTTCTTACCCTGTTTCTGAGCTCTGTAACCAACACCGTTGATTTCAAGCTTCTTCTCATAACCATCTGTAACACCGATTATCATGTTATGGATTAATGTTCTTGTTAATCCGTGTAATGACTTCATCTTCTTTAAGTCGTTAGGTCTAGAAACAACGATTTCTGAACCTTCCATCTTAATGTCCATTTCTGCAGGTAAAACTCTTTCAAGTGTACCCTTAGGACCCTTTACAGTCACTTTGTTATTTTCTGCGATCTCAACAGTAACACCTGCTGGGACAGCGATAGGCATTCTTCCTATACGTGACATGCCGTGCACCTCCTAATTTTGATTAAGAAAACACTTTAAAATAGGAACATGTTTTCTTTGTGAGTGAGTATCTATTATAAATTACCAAACGAAGCAGAGAACTTCTCCACCAACGCCCAGCTTTCTAGCTTCCTTATCTGTTACAACACCTTTGTTTGTTGAGATAATAGCAACACCAAGACCACCGAGAACTCTTGGAAGTTCATCCTTGCTAGCATAAACTCTAAGACCTGGCTTAGATATTCTCTGGAGTCCTGAAATAATCTTTTCATTCTTATCAGCACCGTACTTTAATGTAACACGGATATCGTTGAAATTACCATTCTCAACAAGCTCATAAGACTTGATATAACCTTCATCTAAAAGAATCTTAGCTATAGAAAGCTTCATCTTTGAAGATGGGATATCAACTGTGTCGTGCTTTGCTGTGTTTGCGTTACGAATTCTTGTAAGCATATCTGCAATTGGATCTGTCATTTTAAATGTTCCTCCTTAAATAATTCACTGGTTTCCCTTATCGGGACTACGTCAATTGTTCCATGCATTTATAGCATACGGCAGAAAGCCGTATTACTATGTTATGCATTATATCAAGGTAATAGTGGCAAACCACTGTGATAAATCACTGTTTTGTGATTATCTTTTTATCTTACCAAGATGCCTTCTTAACTCCTGGGATCTGACCCTTGTAAGCTAATTCACGGAAGCAAATTCTGCAGATTCCGTACTTTCTTAAAACAGAATGTGGACGACCACATATTGTACAACGTGTATAAGCTCTTGTAGAGAACTTAGGTGCTCTCTGCTGCTTAACCTTCATTGAAGTCTTAGCCATTAAAATTTACCTCCTTCTATTAATTCTTGAAAGGCATGTTGAACATTCTAAGTAATTCACGTGCCTCTTCATCTGTATGAGCTGTTGTTGCTATAATAACATCCATACCTCTTACCTTATCAATCTTATCGTACTCGATTTCAGGGAAGATAATCTGCTCCTTAATACCTAAAGCATAATTTCCTCTACCATCGAATGATTCAGCGCTTACGCCTCTGAAGTCACGAACTCTAGGTAATGCAAGATTAACAAGTCTGTCAAGGAATTCGTACATCTTCTCACCACGAAGTGTAACCTTGCATCCGATTGCCTGACCTTCTCTTAACTTGAAGTTAGCAATTGAATTCTTAGCTCTTGTAAGAACTACCTTCTGACCTGAAATAGTCTCGAGTTCTTTAACTGCTGCATCGAGAAGCTTTGAATTTTCCTTAGCTTCACCAACACCCATATTGATTACGATCTTGTCGATCTTTGGAACCATCATTGGGTTCTTGTAACCGAACTTATCTGTCATTTTTTTAGTGATTTCGTTTTCGTATAAATCTCTAAGTCTACTCAAAATTATTGCCTCCTTCCTTTATTAATCGATAACTTCGCCAGTTGCCTTAGCAACACGAACTTTCTTACCGTCCTTGAAGTCATAACCAATCTTTGTTTCCTTACCCTTTAATGAGTAAGCGATATTTGAGATATCGATTGGTGCTTCCTGGTGGAGAATTCCACCCTGCTGATTAGCTGCGCTTGGCTTAGCATGCTTTGTTACCATGTTAACACCCTCAACTAATGCTGTATGGTTCTTAGCGTTTACAGACATAACCTTGCCTGTCTTGCCCTTGTCTTTACCTGCGATTACCTTAACAGTATCACCCTTTTTAATTCTTACAGCTGACATTGTGGTACCTCCTATAATACTTCTGGAGCAAGAGATACGATCTTCATGAATTTCTTATCTCTTAACTCTCTTGCTACTGGTCCAAAGATACGAGTTCCCTTAGGAGTCTGATCATCCTTGATGATTACAGCAGCATTTTCATCAAATTTAATGTATGAGCCATCTTTACGACGTGCGCCCTTTACAGAACGAACAACAACGGCCTTAACAACATCGCCCTTTTTAACAACGCCGCCTGGTGTTGCTTCTTTAACAGTAGCGACAATCACATCACCGATATTTGCATATCTTCTTGTAGATCCACCCATAACTCTGATGCAGAGAATTTCTTTAGCACCTGTGTTATCGGCAACCTTAAGTCTGGTTTCCTGTTGTACCATAATACTACCCCTTTCAGTAATATCAATTCTATTAAAAAATTGTCAAAATTATTTAGCTCTGCTGATAATCTCAACTAATCTCCATCTCTTATCCTTAGATAAAGGTCTAGTTTCCATTACCTTAACAACATCACCGATTAAACATTCATTGTTTTCATCATGAGCCTTTAACTTGTATGTTCTCTTTACAATCTTGTTGTAAAGTGGATGCTTAACGTTATCTTCTACAGCAACAACGATTGTCTTATCCATCTTATTGCTGATAACCTTACCTGTACGAGTTTTTCTTAAATTTCTCTCTTCCACAGTTATACTCCTTTCTTAGGAAATACTTACAAACTATAATATAATTTAAGCATTCTTCTGAGCAATTACAGTCTGAATTCTAGCAATGTTCTTTCTAACTTCTTTGATTCTGCTAGTATTATCTAACTGATTTGTTGCGTTCTGAAATCTTAAATTGAAAAGTTCCTTCTTAGCAGCTACTAATTCTTCATTCAATTCTGCAGCTGATTTTGCCTTTAAATCTTCTACATACTTATTAATTTTCACTGTTATCACCGCCTTCTAAGTCTGCACGTGAAACAATCTTGCACTTGCAAGGAAGCTTATGTGTTGCGAGACGTAAAGCTTCTCTTGCTGTTTCTTCAGCAACGCCTGAAATCTCGAACATTACACGTCCAGGTTTAACTACTGCTACCCAGCACTCCAAGTTACCTTTACCTTTACCCATACGAACACCGATAGGCTTACCTGTTACCGGCTTATCTGGGAAAATCTTTATAAATACTTTACCACCACGCTTAATATATCTTGTCATAGCGACACGGGCAGCTTCTATCTGATTTGATTTGATCCAACAAGGTTCTGTTGCAACAATACCGAATTCACCATTAGTGATCTTATTGCCTCTTGTAGCCTTACCAGCCATAGAACCACGGAACTGTCTACGATGTTTAACTCTCTTAGGTAGTAACATTACTTATCGCTCCCTTCCTTGTTTGTCTTTGTTGGAAGTACCTCACCTTCATAGATCCATACCTTAACACCAACTTTACCATAAGTTGTGTTAGCTTCTGCAAAACCATAATCGATATCTGCACGAAGTGTCTGAAGAGGAATTGTACCTTCGCTATAGAACTCTGTACGAGCCATATCAGCACCGCCGAGACGACCTGAACAAGATGTCTTAATACCCTTAGCACCCTGCTTCATAGTTCTTCCCATGCAAGACTTCATAGCTCTTCTGAAAGAGATACGATTTTCTAACTGCTGTGCGATGTTCTCAGCTACTAACTGAGCATCCTTATCTGGTCTCTTAACTTCTTTAATATCAATGCTAAGTCTCTTAGCGCTTGTAAGCTTTTCAACCTGCTTCTTAAGTGCTTCGATTTCAGCACCACCCTTACCAATAACAACACCTGGCTTAGCTGTGTGAATGATAATCTTTAATCTATCTGAAGCTCTTTCTGTCTCTATCTTTGAAATTCCTGCAGCATATAACTTATTTTTAAGGAATTTTCTAATGTTATAATCTTCTACAAGGTTATCTGCAAAAGTTTCTTCTGCATACCACTTAGAGTCCCAGTCTTTGATAACGCCGACTCTTAAACCATGAGGATTAACTTTCTGTCCCATAAAATCTCCTTTCTATTCTTTAGGAAATGCAATTATCTTTCATTTAATATTACAGTGATATGGCTCATTCTCTTTTCGATTCTATAAGCTCTACCCTGTGCTCTTGGATGGACTCTCTTCATTGTTGGTCCCTTGTTAGCGTAGCATTCTTCTACATATAACTTGCTTGGGTCCATACCGTTATTGTTCTCTGCATTAGCTGCAGCTGACTTTAATAACTTCTCTATAAGTGATGAAGCATATCTTGGATTGTACATAACGATACCAAGTGCTTCTTCAAGGCTCTTGCCTCTAATAGCATCTAATACGAAACAAGCCTTCTGAACAGATACTCTTGCGTAAGATAACTTTGCGCTTGGTCTTGTGTCCTTAACAGCGTTTCTTTCACGTTTAATCTGGGATCTATGTCCTTTAGCCATCGATTAAACCTCCTTTCAAATAATACAAATTATCTACTCTTCTTTTCGTCTTTGCCGTGTCCTCTGTAAGTTCTTGTAGCAACGAACTCACCGAGCTTATGACCAACCATATCCTCTGTAACATATACAGGAACATGCTTTCTTCCGTCATGAACTGCAATTGTATGGCCTACGAATGAAGGGAAAATTGTTGAACGACGTGACCATGTCTTGATAACCTGCTTGTCGTTTGATGCGTTTAATGCATCTACCTTCTTAAGTAAGCTTTCGTCCGCGAATGGTCCTTTTTTAAGTGAACGAGCCATAGGTTGAAACCTCCTTATAATCTATCAAATCTTAGTCTAATATTTCTTGTAATACCGGAGGCTATTAATTACTTAATAGCCTTTCCATCTCTTCTTCTTACGATAAGCTTGTTAGAAGACTTCTTCTTCTTACGAGTCTTAAGTCCCATAGCAGGCTTGCCCCAAGGTGTCATTGGGCTTGGACGACCAACTGGTGCTCTACCTTCACCACCACCATGTGGATGGTCATTAGGGTTCATAACAGAACCACGAACTGTAGGTCTGATACCCATATGTCTCTTACGTCCAGCCTTACCAAGATTAATAAGGTTGTGATCTCCATTACCTACAACACCGATTGTTGCGCGGCAGATAATTGGAACCATTCTCATCTCGCCTGATGGTAATCTAAGTGTTGCATACTTGCCTTCCTTAGCCATAAGCTGAGCTGAGTTTCCAGCAGAACGAACAAGCTGTCCACCCTTACCTGGATATAATTCAATGTTGTGTACCTGAGTACCAACTGGAATCTCTGAAAGTGGTAAGCAGTTACCTACTCTTACTTCTGCACCAGCACCATTCTGTACTGTCATGCCATCTGTTAATCCCTGAGGAGCAAGGATATATGACTTTTCGCCATCTGCGTAGCAGATAAGTGCGATATTAGCTGTTCTGTTTGGATCGTATTCAATACCGATAACCTTAGCAGGAACGCCTTCTTTATTTCTCTTGAAATCTATTAATCTATATTTCTGTCTGTTTCCACCACCATGATGTCTAACAGTGATCTTACCCTGGTTGTTACGACCAGCAGTCTTACTCTTCTTAGCGAGTAATGACTTCTCAGGAGTTGTCTTTGTGATCTCTGAGAAATCTGATCCAGTCATGTTTCTTCTGGAAGGTGTATATGGGTTATAAGTCCTGATTCCCATTATATTCTCTCCTTTCGAGCCTGTGTAATATTGTTTTCTACACTTCTAAATGTTGCTAAATCTTAAAGTCCTTCAAAGATTTCGATATCTTTGCTGTCTGCTGTTAACTGAACGATTGCCTTCTTAGTCTTAGCAGTTGTACCAACAGCTCTTCCTCTTCTCTTCTTCTTGCCAACACTGTTCATTGTGTTAACGCTAGCAACCTTTGTTCCTTCGAACATTTTTTCAACAGCTTCTTTAATCATAGTCTTGTTAGCTTCTGTATGAACTAAGAATGTATACTTCTTATCTGCCATATCTGCCATTGACTTTTCTGTTATAACTGGTTTGAGGATTACATCATAATACTGTACGTTTGCCATTATGCATACACCTCCTCTAATTTTTCAACAGCAGCCTTAGTAACTACTAATGTTTCATACTTTAATACATCGTATGTGTTGATTTCGTTAGTAGCTGAAACCTTAACTGTAGGAATGTTTCTTCCTGAAAGAACTACGTTCTTGTTCTCACCTTCAATAACTACTAAAGCCTTATCAACCTTTAAGTTGCTCATAACTTCTGCGAACTTCTTTGTCTTAACTTCGTCAAGGTTAAATGCATCAAGAACTACGATCTTGTTGTCAGCAACCTTTGATGATAATGCAGAAAGAAGAGCAATTCTCTTTTCCTTCTTATTCATCTTGAATGAATAATCTCTTGGCTTTGGTGCAAATACAACACCACCGCCTGTCCACTGTGGAGATCTTGTAGAACCCTGTCTTGCATGACCAGTTCCTTTCTGTCTCCAAGGTTTTCTTCCGCCACCAGAAACTTCTGAACGTGTCTTTGCGCTCTGTGTTCCCTGACGATTATTTGCAAGCTGGTTAACTACTGCCATGTGTACGAGATGTTCGTTAACTTCTACACCAAATACAGCATCATTTAATTCGATTGAACCAACTTCTTTGCCTTCAATATTGTAAACAGATACGTTTGCCATCTGTGTGGTCCTCCTTCCTTAGCAAAAACTACTTAGCAGCTTTTACTGTTTCTTTCAGTGTTACTAATGATTTCTTAGGTCCAGGTACTGCACCCTTAACTAAGATTACGTTGTTTTCAACATCAACTCTTACTACTTCAAGATTCTGGATTGTGATTCTCTTAGAACCCATATGTCCAGGCATTCCTTTTCCCTTGAATACTCTACCAGGTGTTGTTGCTGATCCGTTTGAACCCTGATGTCTGTGGAACTTAGAACCATGAGCCATAGGTCCTCTTGACTGGCCTAATCTCTTGATTGCGCCCTGGAAACCTTTACCCTTTGAAATAGCAGTTGCATCAACCTTATCGCCTGCAGCGAAGATATCAGCCTTGATTTCGTCCTTTACAGAGTACTCTGAAGCATTCTCAAACTTGAACTCTCTTAAGAATCTCTTGTAAGGAACCTCTGCCTTATCAAAATGTCCTTTAACAGGCTTGTTTACTAACTTTTCTCTAATGTCAGCAAAACCAACCTGAACTGCATCGTAACCGTCGTTTTCTACTGTCTTAACTTGTGTAACAACACAAGGACCAGCCTGAAGAACAGTTACAGGTGTTAAAACACCGTCTTCGTTGAAGATTTGAGTCATTCCGACTTTTGTAGCTAAAATTGCCTTCTTCATTGATATTCCTCCTGTTTAATCTACAGCGGACAAGATGATTATGCCGTTTCCGGCGCAATCATCTGGAAGCAAAATCCTGACGGATTTTCTTCCGGTTTCAGTCCGGAATTTTCTATATTTATAAAATCATACGTCATAAGCGCATCCTGTCATCCTAGAACAGCTAATATAAGTGGAACCTGCACCACTGTGCTACACTTTTGTGTACGTTACTTCTATATTAAACCCTTAGGATTATTGCTCTTAAATAATAATGAAAAATTGTGTAATGATTAGTTCATTACCTTAAGGTTGATGAATACACCAGCTGGCATCTCTAACTTAGATAATGCATCTACAGTCTTCTGTGATGGTGATAATACATCGATGAGTCTCTTGTGAGTTCTCTGTTCAAACTGTTCTCTTGAATCCTTATACTTGTGAACAGCTCTAAGGATTGTAACTACTTCCTTCTTTGTTGGAAGAGGTACTGGACCACTCACATTTGCTCCTGTCTTCTTAGCAGTTTCGATGATTTTCTTAGCTGACTGATCGATTAACTGATGATCATAAGCTTTCAGTGTAATTCTTATTACCTGATTTGCCATAAAAAAAGTCGCCTCCTTCGCACTTTATTGTTTAAGTACGACAAGCGGTGACTGTACACACTCCCACGTGTATCGAGAATCACCTGTTGGATTATCCCGATTACCAACGTGTCATTTCTGCATCTTGCAGATGATATTAGGTACAGTGACTTGTCGCCAGATTCTTCGCCGGTCTCTTACCGGCCTTGACATTCGCTCCACGGAAAACCTGCTCTTATGAGCAGCAACCTCACGCTTCTACGCTATCAATGTCACAGCAAGTATTAATATACACTACACTTAATATAAAATCAACCAGAAAAATATTATTTTATTGTATTTTTTTAAGTACAATTCTGTAATATTTCTCTGGTTTAATTATTATCCATTTTTGTTATTATTTATCCACAAATATGCATTATTTGATGAATATTTATAAACACTTCTGCTTTGTTTGCACACATCTTTACTGGTTTGCTATTCTTTCCGCAAGGTCGTTAAGATATACCCACCTATCCATCTTTTCCTCAAGCTGTTTTTCTTTTTCAGCCTTTTCCTTAGACAGGTCATTTAACTTACCATAGTCAGTTGCACACTTAGCCATTTCACTGTCTATTCTTTCTATATCGCTTTCTAATGCAGCTATATCATCATCAATACTCTCATATTCTTTCTGTTCCTTGTAAGTAAACTTAAGGCGCTCACTTCTTGATTTATTATATTCCTTACTTGTAAGTGTCTTATTGCCCGCTGTAACCTTCTGTGTACCATCTGCTGATTTATCATCGTTACTTCCTGCTGCCACACCGCTGCCTGATACCAGACCATTACCTGATAATGCTGTACCTTTAGATATTCCATTTCCTGGCACATTATATATAGAAGAAACGCATTTTTCTTTGTAGTCTGAATAGCCTCCTTCATACTGGGTAAGGTGACCCCCCGCCTCAAATGCAAATATTCTGTCAACCGTTCTGTCAAGAAAGTATCTGTCATGTGAAACTGTTATGATAATCCCTGCAAATCCATCCAGATAATCCTCAAGTACTTCAAGCGTTTCAATATCAAGATCATTGGTAGGCTCATCAAGTATAAGTACATTAGGCGCACTCATAAGCACACTTAAAAGATACAGTCTTCTCTTTTCTCCTCCGGACAGCTTTCTTATTGGTGTCCACTGCTGTTTTGGTGAAAAGAGAAACTTTTCACACATCTGGCTTGCTGTTGCCTTGCCATCTACTGTCTGCACATACTCGCCTATGCTTCTTACAAACTCAAGCACTGTCTGATTCTCATCCAGCGGTTCATTTTCCTGCATAAAATAACCTATATGTACAGTGTCACCTATCTCAACGCTTCCACTATCCGGCTGTATCTGTCCTGTTATTATCTTCATAAGTGTTGACTTACCACATCCATTGCTTCCTATTATACCTATACGGTCATCTCTTAGAAAAATGTATGAAAAATCATTGATATAAGTATGACCGTCATATGCTTTGGTTATGTTGTTAAGTTCTATCGTCTTTTTGCCTAATCTTGTGCTTACAGAGCTCATATCCATAAGGCTCTTGTCAAATTTAGCCCTTGCCTCACGGGAAGCTTCCTTCATATCCTCAAAACGGTCTATTCTTGCCTGCTGTTTTGTTGAACGCGCCTGGCATCCTCTTCTTATCCACTCAAGTTCTCTTCTTAATGTGTTCTGTCTTTTAGCCTCTGTAGCTCTTTCCATCTGTTCTCTTTCAGTCTTTAATTCAAGAAAGCCTGAATAATTGGAATCATAACTATAAAGCGCCGCATGGTCTATCTCAACTATCTTGTTGGTTACATTGTCAAGGAAATACCTGTCATGCGTTACCATAAGAAGTTCGCCCTTGAAAGCCTTTATATACTGCTCAAGCCACACAACCATATCATTATCAAGATGGTTAGTCGGCTCATCAAGTATAAGCACCTCTGTAGGTTCAACCAATGCCTTTGCAAGCGCCACCCTTTTCTTCTGTCCTCCTGAAAGCATATCCATAGAAGCATCAAATACTCCTATCCCAAGCTTGTTAAGAATCTCCTTTGCCTTGGCCTCACTGGCATTAGCTTTTCCTCTAAGCACATAGGAAAGAACCGTCTCATCCTTCGCATGGTCAGGTGACTGTGCAAGGTATGTTACTGTAACATTCCTTCCCTTTATAACATTTCCTTCATCAGGCTCTTCAATACCAGCTATTATCTTAAGCAATGTTGACTTTCCAGTACCATTGACACCTATGACACCCACCTTATCACCCTTGTTTATTCCAAGTGTAACCTTATCAAGTAGTACCTTCTCGCCAAATGTTTTACTCACTTTTTCTACATTTAATATATTCACAACAATTACCTTTCTTTAACACTACTGTAATCACCTGCAATATCATCCAGCTTATACAGTTTCTTCATCTTGGCAGCCAGCTCCGGATTTTCCTTCTCAAGCTTACTTATATGCTCCATTCTGCGTTCCATCATATGCTTATATGCCTCAGGATTATTCTCCTTAAAATGCAGCATAACCTCTCTTCTGTGCTGTCTTAGGTGTGCAAGTGCATCCGGATTAAGCTTTGCAATCTTTGCCTCAAGTCTTAATCTTCGCTCTTCGATTCTTTCTTCTAACGCTTCTGCATTGCTGTTGTTTTGTGTAAGCTCTGATAAATGCATCTCAACTCTCTCAAGAAGCTCATCCTCATCAAACAGACCAATACGTCCCCATGTATTCTTACTTTCAGCCTCTGCAAGTACATTATCCGGAATATGCTCATTATTTTCATCCATATGTGTGATATCATCTGTCATCTGCACTGCAAACTTATCAAGCCATTCCGATGCATCCTCGCCAAATGCCCACTCTATCTCTGCAAGTCTTTCATTGTCCTCTATAAAATCATTATGTACCTCTGTCTGTTCTAGTGTACCTGCAAGTGGATAAGGTCTGTCAACGCCAGCATCTCTTAACGCAAGTGATATAGTTCTTCGTGTGACACCCTCTTCCACAAGACATCCAGCACCTAGCTTTCTTAGCTGATCGTTAACATTGCCAACATGCTCTGTTATATAAAAACGTAGGCCTTTATCTTTAAGAATCTTATTAAACGAAACAAGTCTGTCGGCTGCTGTTATGTCTATGCTTCCTATACCACTTGCATCAACTATAACAACTTTTGTATCATCTTTTATCGCATTTTCTATATCCTGTAAAAATGTAGACACATTTGCAAAGAAAAGATTGCCACTGAATCTGTACATCACAACATGTTGTATCTCAAGCGCATTCCTGTTACGGTTAAGATTATAGAAGCCTTCATGACCTGGTATACATCCAAGAAGTGATCTTGGTGGAACAACCGCTCTTATAATCACTGCTATAAATGAAAGAATAACACCTATTATTACACCATATATTGTTCCGAATAAAAGCACTCCGAACATAGCAGCAAGAAAAATGAAAAACTCAGCTCTGTTAACCTTTCTTAACTTATCTGCCAGCTTGTACTCTACTATACCTATAAGTGCTGCCACAACAATACCAGTAAGTATTGGCACAGGAAGATATTCAAGAAGCGGTGTTGCAAACAAAACAACAACAAGCATGGTTACCGCTGCTGTCACCGACATAAGCTGTGTCTTACATCCAAACTGGTCTGCAATGCCTGTTCTTGACACACTTCCATTAAGTGGACAGCTTCCTGATACTGCCGATGCCACATTTGCAAGAGAATATGCAAGAACTTCTCTGTTATTATCAATCTTATAACCATATCTGTTTGCATAATTGTTCGTTGCCAGCAAAGTCTGTGCCATAATAACAAGTGCACATGTAAGTCCCAGAACAACTATCTCTGATGTATTATTGCGAAGTAATGTAACATCCGGAATAGAAAGCTTTGGAAATCCCGCATCTACATGTGGAAGATGTTTTACACCGAATCTGTCTATATGTAAAAATGCTGTTGCCATAGCTCCAAGTACCATAAGTACAACCGACATTGGAAACTTCGGCATATATTTTTTACAGACAAGAATAATCACAACTGTTCCGAATCCCAGAACTGCCGACAATACATTAAAATATTTCAACTGGTCGGTTATATGCAGAATGAGCTCTATAAGCTCGCCTGTACCTGCCGTGCCTCCAAACAGCTTAGGCACCTGCATAAGTATAATAGTAATTCCTATCCCACTTATGAAACCGCCCATGACCGGAGTGGATATGTAGTTCACTATTCTGCCAGCTTTTATAAGGCTGAATATTAAAAGCCATGCTGCAACTACAAGCGTTATAGCTGGTACAAGCCGCATCGCTTCATCTGAACCTGTTGTTACTCCAAGTGCTGCAAGTGTCCCTCCAACCAGCACTGCAGGAGTGGCATCTACACCAAACACAAACTGTGGTGAACTTGTTGTAAATGCATACACAAGTACAGGAAGTAATGAACCATATAATCCATACGCCGCCGGCAATCCTGCTATCTGTGCATACCCCATAGATATAGGAATAGATACAAGTGCCACAATAATACCTGCTATAATATCGTTCTTTGCTGTTTTAAAAGATATATTTTTCAAATGTGCATTTTCCTTTCCTTATATAATATACATGATGTAATTATCAATAGTTACTTTTAACACTAATACCATATCACAATTTATATTTTTTATCTGTTATATGTTACAGTAAAAATATGGATTTTTCAATAAAATTTATCTTAACAATATGTCACTGTAAAGAACTATTTACAGCATTTTGGCAACTGACTCTGAAAATAACAAGGTGTACATAAAAATACCTTCATACCTCTGATAAAAACATTTCCTTGCCCTTATCATATGGATTGTTATATACTTATATAAGTATGATGTCGGGGGCAAAAGCCACCAACTTTGATATCTATGGATTGTTCTGTGCTACGCACTCCAACGTCTACGCTACGCTTCGGTCCGTGCTAAACATGTGTCATTGGCACATAGCACCCTACCTAATATTAGCATATCGTAGGATTATCATCCCACTTTTATGCTCATATCACATATAACAAAGAAAGGATTACACAATATATGTTTATTGCAGATAACTGGAAAGACTATGAAGTTATAGATACATCATGTGGTGAAAAACTTGAACGATGGGGAGATTATATCCTTGTACGTCCAGACCCACAGGTCATATGGGATACCCCTAAAAACGATAAAAGATGGAAACACATGAATGGTCATTATCACAGAAGCTCAAAAGGCGGCGGTGAATGGGAGTTCTTTGATCTTCCACAGAGCTGGACTATTAACTATCAGAGTCCTTCTCTTGATGTGCCTCTTACTTTTAACTTAAAACCTTTCAGCTTCAAGCATACAGGTATATTTCCAGAGCAGGCTGCTAACTGGGACTGGTTTTCAGGCATAATAAAGAAAGCTAAGGAAAAGGATGCCAATAGACAGATAAAGGTTCTTAATCTTTTTGCATATACCGGTGGTGCAACTCTTGCATGCGCTGCAGCCGGGGCACATGTAACACACGTTGATGCATCTAAAGGTATCATTGCATGGGCTAAGGAAAATGCCACATCTTCCGGTCTTATTGACAAACCTATCCGCTGGATAGTTGATGATTGTGTTAAGTTCGTTGAGAGAGAAATAAGACGTGGCAATCACTACGATGCCATCATTATGGATCCTCCTTCATATGGAAGAGGACCTAAAGGCGAAATATGGAAAATAGAAGAAGCCATACATCCACTTGTAAAGTTATGTGCACAGCTTCTTTCTGAGGAACCATTATTCTTCCTCATTAACTCATATACAACAGGGCTTCAGCCAGCGGTTCTTACATATATGTTAAGCACAGAGCTTAAAAACTTTGACGGTTACTGCAGCTCAAACGAAGTAGGACTTCCTGTATCATCCAACGGACTCGTTCTTCCTTGTGGCGCTTCTGGAAGATGGTGCAGTTCTGAATATTAATCACTAATTAAAATGCTGCCATTTTATGTGGCAGCATTTTATACTATATTTTTATTTTGTTATTTTTATTTTATTGTTTTTCTTGTATTATTCTTCTTGCATTATTTTTTTTCGTTCTTTTCCTTCATAATCAATTCTTCCATAAGTCTGCTATAATCCTCTGAAGCAACCGGAAGCTTAACCTGAATACCATTACATGCTGAATAATAAGCTCCTGCGCACAACATCAGTGAATTAAGCCCTTCCTCGCCTTTCGCTACAAGATATGTATCATCATGTTCTAATGATGCTCTGGCAAATCTTTCAAGCAGTTCTATATATGGCTCTGGTGTCTTTGGGAACTCAATTGTTTCCTTAGTATATTGCATATTTTCCCTTGAATTAACCATTTCAGTTTTTATATATTCTTCTACATCCTGATGCCTTGTTATAGTAAGCGTATTATCTTCAAGCAGCAGCTTTGCTTTTGTTCCTATTATTTCAAGTCTTTCTTCATGACACGCTTCTCCCGTTGTCAGTACAAATGAAGCTGTCATGCCATCATCATAATCCATAATAATAGTATCTTCATCATCTACTGCAAAATCATTATATTTGCCAAAAGGTATAAGTGCAAACATTCTCTGCGGCATGCCAAAAAGATACTGGAACATATCAAGTATATGCTGTCCCTGGTTAATAAGTGCACCGCCGCCTTCACCAGCAAAGCTGCTTCTCCAGGCGCCAGAATGATGATAATATGATGTTCTTAAATATCTTGAATTAATAAGATTCACCCTTCTTAGCTTACCCAGCTCACCTGCATCAATCATACTCTTAATCTTCATATACTTAGGATATAATCTTTGATGAAATACCATACCATATATTCTTGCGCTCTTTTTAGCTGCCTCATTCATAGTAAGTGCTTCCCCTATATCTGATGCTGCCGGTTTATCGCACAAAACATCCTTTCCCAGTGAAAATGCCTGTACCGCAAGCTTAGCATGTGTTTTATGCGGAGTTGCTATAATAACTGCATCAAATAATGTATCTACATCTTCTGCTTTAAACATATCATCTGCACTTCTAAATATTCTTACATGCTCACCATCAACATTTACAAGCGCTTCACCCCACTCCATAAGTTCATCTCTTCGTATAACTACTGCCGTCAGCTTCATGTTGGCAACTTCACCTGATACAATCATCTGTGCATATTTCTTTCCCATATTTCCAACGCCTATAAGAGCTACTCTTAATATTTTGTTCTGCATATTATTCATGGTTCCTTTCTTATTTATTTTGCAATCTATTCTATAATTAAATTTCTATATTTATTTTGCATTCTACTATTAATGTAGGGAATGTATGAAATACCTATTCATTACCTATTATTTTCAATACAACTACTAATTTTATTACCTGTCCTTACTGCCTCATCAAGCAATATTGCCGCATATGCATCTGCAAATGCATCTTCCATGCTATATGGTGATTCTGCCTCACCTCTGCTATACTTTGCTGTTCCTATCATAAGAGCCGCTATTGCTGTTTCATCCTCTGACAAGCCACGCAGCCCTAATTCCGGTTCATACAGTACATTTTCACCGCACATTATTTTCTCTATTTCACGAACGGTAGACAGGTTAGGATTAGTATCTTTAGTGTGTGTTACATTCACATCTGTCACAATCTTTTGATACTGTCCTTCATTTTTATCATCAAGATAATACAGCTCATCGTTAATAAGCTCCCCTCTGACACCCTGCACCTTTATCATGTTCTTTCTTATAGGTGCGCGGTACTGCTCAGAGTCAAAATCATACCATGCAACCTTTCCACTCTCAAACTCAAATGCTGCTAAACATCTTTTTTTAGGCGCTGTTCTGCCATCTGTAAATTTGTCATATCTCGTAAGTGTCTGAGTTGTCGGAAATTCATATATTTTACCTGACACTGTGTAGTTTTCATCAGGTTTTATACCAAGATATGCTCTTATAAGACTGAAACCGTGATATTCGTGTGCAAGGGATATATTCAGACAACTGATATCGCCAAGTACACCACTATTAACAAGCTTAATCCGTGCTTTATTATATGGATATTTCCTGTATTGTTCAGCAACAACCTGCTTCTTATCTGTTTTATCATCTGACATATGATATCTGTATAACTTTTTAAGCGAATCCATATCCAATGCTGCTGGTGTCTCAGAAAGAACAGTTATTCCTCTATCCATCCATTCTATTGATACATCACATATACTTGTTTTATTTACTGCTACAACAGCAAAATCCGGTTTATAACCTACGCACTCTTCTATAGAGGTTGTAGTATGTATACCGAATTCTTCTGCCATCTTATCTGCTTTTTCCTGTGTACGGCAGTACATTGCATCTAGACATAATATATCCGGCATTGCTTTTGCTATTCTGACATAATAAAGCGAACGCCAGCCTGAACCTATTATTATAAAATGATACTTACCCATATAAGCTTCATACCTCCTGAAAATAAATAATATCAATTAATTTACAAAACATTTTCTTTTTTCAGTTTTTTACAAACATCTATAATAATACTATGATCCTGTTCATGATTAAAACCAGAGCATGTTATTGTGCCTATCACTGTCTGGCAATTCTCTAGTCTTATTGGAAATGCACCTCCCACCTGTGCATACTCTGATGGTTCTAATGCCCACTTTTCTTTAATATTCATACCACAATCCTCAAGCATATAGTGCGCCCACAATGAACTATGTCCGGTATGCATCGCCGTCTTTTTCTTACGCTCGATCATAATATCATTACTTACAGCATTACCATCACTGGAATAATGGAACAATCTTCTTCCAGCTATTGCAATATCTATACATATTTTATTGTTACGGTTTTTCGCCTCTTCTATAAGCGCCATTCCAACAGCAAGTGCTGTTTCTGATGAAAACTCCCTGAATTTCAATTCTTTCTCTTCAGCTTCACATTGTTTCATAAGTTCTTTAGCAGTCATACCTTTTAACTCCTTTAATCAATTATTTCATTTGGTATTCTATCTACCATTCTGTTAACATCCTATTTTACAGTTGCTTCCTTTTCTTTTGCGCTCATTATATCATAATTTACTCTTTCTTAACCCGTACACTCACGAACCCGCGCTTCGCGCTATCCCGCCCTGCTTTGCATGGCTGTTCGTTCGTTAATGGCGCAAGAAAAGTAAATGTCTGCTTCGCAGCCGCTTCCTTTTCTTTTGCGCTCATTATATCATCTATATAATCTTATAAACTTTGAAAAAATATTCAATTATTTTACTTCCACTTATTTATTATGATAATTTAACACACATTCTTAACGTACGGACGACAGCCTATATAAGAAATGCACTTGAAGTTTGATTGTGATAGTTCTTAGTCTTTCCCTTAGTCAACCAGCTAGCTTCGTACATGGATGTACGAAGCGGCGAAGCCGCGCCAGTCGCCAAGGTCATATCAGGAATATGACTTTGGCTCGTTGCTCGCGTAAATCAAAGCTTCTGGCATTAAACATAGTGTGCAGAACTGCCTGTAGCTTATATTTGTCGTCCATTCATCACCAACTAATATCCAATTAAATCAAGGGGACGAAAAAAGGGCTTCCGAGGAATCTCGGAAACCCTTAAAATTACTGTATTAAATAACAATTATTCAATGATTGTAGCAACAGCACCAGAACCAACTGTTCTACCACCCTCACGCTATATGAATAGCGTTTTTTGATATATTTTCTATGCTTTTTATGGCTAAAATCTGCATATTTTCTTTAGTTTTAGCCGTCTTATTTTTATTTGCATGATTTCTTGGCACCGGAATACATCTCTTAACCAAACTGAAAGTTTCACTTTCTCCACATAACTAAAAATCATTTGTCAATTTCCTTATCATACACCTTTTTCGAATATATAACTGCTACAATCACTGCTAATAATAAATAAATCAACATAAATATTGTTCCAGTCATTCCACTTGTATATATAGATGTAATGATAGTCAATAGACCGGTAACAATAATACATATTGCACCAAAGCGATTACTCTTTCTCCACGTATCGTCATTATGCATACTCCAAACGGTTCGAAGTCCTACTACCGCATTTCGTTTTGCTTTTGTCATAAAATTTCCTAATACAATAAACAGAATGCCACATAAAATACAGGAAACTTTTGCAATATCAATAGTAGCCTGAGAACTACCCGTATTTGCTTGTATCCATGAAGAGTAAAGAATAAAACAGTGCATAATACCGAACATTATAGCCTGCGAAAGTCCTACAACACACAATACTTTTGCAGAAGATTTTGCTTCCATTTGTTCCTTTTCAGTTTTTGCTGTTATTGATTTTTTTTCAAATACATTGATTAGCAACTGCCAAAATAGTGTAATAAACAAAATTATTATCGGAAAAATAAGACTTTCTGTTTTACTTCCCCATCTGTCAGTATTTCCCTCCAAATCATGATGCATAGGTATAACATCCGGCATAAACTGTAGTACCACACTTGTGACTACAACTGGAATCATTGCTACTATCCACATTATTTTTTTCATCTCTTTTTTCCTCCAAACTGATTAACCCATATAATTAATTCATCAAAAACTGTAGTATTGATTTCGTAATAAACAAAGTTTTTTTCTTTATATTCAGATACTAAATCGGCACTCTTTAATAGTTTCAAATGATAAGAAAGTGCCGCTGGTGTAATTTGCAATTCTTCCGCAATCTCTCCAGCATTTAATCGTCCATTCTTTAGCATAGTAAGAATATCTCTTCTTTGACTGTCTGCTAACACTTTAAAAATATTTGTTTCTCCCATATCTCTTACCTATTTAAAATTTTCTTTAAATAGATATTAACACGCCTTTCTTTAATTTACAAGCGGTATTTAAAAATATTTTTAAATAGTAAAACACGCTGAAAAACCAACGTGTCTATTCTATCGATATAAAAAAAAACTAACCAGCAGTAAACTTCAAAGTTTTCTCTTAGTCCAAAATGAGTATATCATACCAGAAGTTATTTTACACCAAGAATTCATGAATGCGGAGCATTACGCTCCGCACCCACACTACACATATATCAGCTCTTTTAATACATTTTCCTCTGCCGAACTTCTCACATTATTCATCAGCCCTACCCAATTCATTTGATCGGAAGTTTTCAATTCTTCTGTAATTCCTGCTTCTGCTTTTGTCTGCTCCATAAGAAGCTCCATTCTCTCATAACACTCCCCGTCTACCTTCATTTCTAATTTTGTTACAATTTTTGCATTTTTATATTGTACGAATTTCGTACATTTATATTAACACCATATATCTCATATATCAGCACTTCGTAAATTCATCTTTATGTTTTTCGTAATTTTTCTTTGTATGAATATAGGAGGTCATATATAGGCGATGGAAAGAAATTGAAAGAAATACTTGATAGTAAATGCACAAATGTACGCCACATTGCAAAAGCAACCAGAATCAACACCACAGCACTCTATTCTATTATTCAAAAGAATTCTAATATTAGATTTGATTTTGCACTTCGATTGGCAAATGAATTAGAAATTAACATGAATGATCCATGGTACGAGACAAATGCCTATTCTTCCAGTGCTACTTTACAATCAAAAATGAATACTATTTCATCTGCCTATTCTGAATTAAGCAAAAGCAGATCAGAATATGTACAGTTTTATATGAAAAATCATGAGCAGATTCCAACATGGATTATGATAAAGGTTGTGAATTTCTCTACTTTTATTGATGTTCTTCATAACAGTAAGACAAATGTAACCCACGCTATTTGCAAACTATATTCTATGTATGATGACAATAATTTACCAAATGTTAAACTATTGATTGGTAGTTTGCATTGGTTGCGAAGAGTACGGAATTCTTGTGCACATAATGAACGTGTTTATTGCATTCACCAAACGCATGCACGTAACAATTCTGCAAGTGGTCGTATATTAGACCCTTATTATACACAGCTTCCCACATCATACAGTAGATGTACCGAAAAAAATATTTTCGATATTCTTGTATACTTTAAATATTTTCTTCCCACAGAAGAATTCACACCAATGATTATAGAATTAAAAAATATGTTAATAGAATTGCAAAACACTTTGCAGACAAATGCATTTGACAATGTCAGAGGTCAGATGGGAATAAAAAATTTGAATGTTCTCGATGCATTAATTGCCTTACCAAAATCCAAAATTGAGTACCACAAATTCGATACTTTATAACTTATTTTCCAAGAAAATCATATAAACTCTTGTCATAAATTTGTAAATGTGGTAATATACTAACACAGAGAGAGCCATATTGATTATGGCTGAAAAACACTCATGCACTTATGTGTATGGGTGTTTTTTACTTTACCACAATTTATTTATTTCAAAAATTTTCGGCACTGTTTTGACACCATTCACACCCCTTTTCACTTATTTCGGGACAAAAAAAGGGCTTCCGAGGAATCTCGGAAACCCTTAAAATTACTGTATTAAATAACAATTATTCAATGATTGTAGCAACAGCACCAGAACCAACTGTTCTACCACCCTCACGGATAGCGAAACGAAGACCCTGCTCCATAGCTACGTTGTGGATAAGTTCAACTGTCATCTCTACGTTATCACCAGGCATGCACATTTCTGTACCAGCTGGAAGCTCACAAACACCAGTTACATCAGTTGTTCTGAAGTAGAACTGTGGTCTGTAGTTGTTGAAGAATGGAGTATGACGTCCACCCTCGTCCTTTGTTAATACGTAAACCTGAGCTGTAAACTTGTGGTGTGGTGTGATTGAACCTGGCTTGCAGAGAACCTGTCCTCTCTGGATTTCGTCTCTCTGAACACCTCTAAGAAGTGCACCAATGTTATCACCTGGCTGAGCCTCATCAAGAAGCTTTCTGAACATCTCGATACCAGTTACAACTACCTTACGAATATCTTCGTGGATACCAACGATTTCAACTTCCTCATTAACGTGGAGAACACCTCTCTCTACTCTACCAGTAGCAACAGTACCACGTCCTGTGATAGAGAATACGTCCTCTACAGGCATAAGGAATGGCTTATCTGTATCTCTTTCTGGATCTGGAACATACTCATCAATAGTATGCATAAGCTCAAGGATCTTATCTCCCCATTCGCTGTTAGGATCTTCAAGAGCCTTAAGAGCTGAACCCTGGATGATTGGAGTATCATCTCCTGGGAATCCGTACTCGTTAAGAAGTTCTCTGATTTCCATATCTACTAATTCAAGAAGTTCTGGATCATCAACCATATCACACTTGTTCATGAATACAACGATGTAAGGAACACCAACCTGACGAGCAAGAAGGATATGCTCTCTTGTCTGAGCCATAACACCATCAGTAGCAGCAACAACGAGGATAGCAGCATCCATCTGAGCAGCACCAGTGATCATGTTCTTTACATAATCGGCATGGCCTGGACAGTCAACGTGTGCGTAATGTCTCTTTTCTGTTTCGTACTCAACGTGAGCTGAAGAAATTGTGATACCTCTTTCTCTTTCTTCTGGAGCCTTATCGATATTTTCGAATGCAACAGCTTCACCTGTACCAAGTCTCTCATGAAGAGTCTTTGTGATAGCAGCTGTAAGAGTTGTCTTACCGTGATCTACGTGTCCAATTGTACCAATGTTGCAATGTGGTTTTGTTCTTTCAAATTTAGCCTTTGCCATTGTTTAAAATCCTCCTAATTTAAATAGAATAATCGTCTGCAATGCAGACTTCTCATAGCTGAAATCTATTATATTATTTTTTCAAGAATATTTCAACCATATTTTATATAAAAGCATTATAAACTAATACTTTTATATGAATTAAGTGATATATTTACATATTCTAACCAGCTTAAACCAGATATAGACATAAATACATCATATATTTATTACTGCGAAATACAATATACTATATTTCGCAGTAATTAAATTATCGTTTAATTATACTAAGATAGATTATTTTGCTCTTGAAGCAATAACCTTATCCTGAACTGACTTAGGAGCCTGTTCATACTTATCGAAGAACATAGAGTAGTTACCACGACCCTGTGTCTTAGAACGAAGGTCAGTAGCATATCCGAACATCTCAGCAAGTGGAACGAACGCTTTAATCATCTTACCACCTGAGATATCTTCCATACCCTCAATACGTCCTCTACGTGAGTTGATATCACCGATTACATCACCCATGTATTCTTCTGGCATAGTAACCTCAACCTTCATGATAGGCTCAAGAAGGGCAGGTGCTGCCTTAGCCATAGCATCCTTGAATGCCATAGAACCAGCAATGTGGAATGCCATTTCTGATGAATCGACTTCATGGTAAGATCCATCATAAATATCTGCTCTAAGTCCGAGAACTGGGAATCCAGCTAAGATACCTGAGTTAGCTGCTTCTCTGATACCATCAGCAACTGAAGGAATGTATTCCTTAGGAATAGCACCACCAACTACTGAAGACTCACAGAAGAGAACTGGAGGCTCATTAATTAATACTGTATTCTTTGTCTCAACATCAAACTTATCAACGTTAGCTTCAAGTGGAGTGAAACGTACTTTACAGTGACCATACTGACCACGACCACCTGACTGCTTAGCATACTTGCTATCAACATCAACGGCCTTAGTAAAGCACTCCCTGTAAGCAACCTGAGGTGCACCTACGTTAGCTTCAACCTTGAATTCACGAAGAAGTCTGTCAACGATGATATCAAGGTGAAGTTCACCCATACCAGCGATGATTGTCTGACCTGTTTCCTGATCTGTATGAGCACGGAATGTAGGATCTTCTTCAGCAAGCTTTGCTAAAGCTTCACCCATCTTACCCTGGTCATTCTTAGTCTTTGGCTCGATAGCAAGCTCGATAACTGGCTCTGGGAATTCCATAGACTCTAAGATAACTGGATGTGCTTCATCACAGATAGTATCACCTGTAACTGTAATCTTAAGACCTACTGCAGCAGCGATATCTCCTGAGTAAACCTTATCGATTTCTTTTCTCTGGTTGGCATGCATCTGAAGGATACGTCCAACTCTTTCTTTCTTATTCTTATTAGCATTAAGTACATAAGAACCTGCGTTTAATGTACCAGAGTAAACTCTGAAGAATGCTAACTTACCAACGAATGGATCTGTCATAATCTTGAATGCAAGAGCTGAGAATGGCTCTTCATCAGATGACTTTCTTACTACTTCGTTACCGTCTTCATCAACACCTGTGATATCAGGGATATCAGTAGGAGCTGGCATGTACTCGATAACTGCATCAAGAAGCTTCTGAACACCCTTGTTCTTATAAGCTGTACCGCAAAGACAAGGAATAGCTGTACCTTCGATAGTACCTTTTCTTAAAGCTGCCTTTAATTCTGGAATTGTAAGTTCTTCATCGTTAAAGAACTTCTCCATAAGGTCTTCATCAAGTTCAGCACACTGCTCAACAAGCTTGTCATGATATTCCTGTGCCTGATCAGCTAAATCAGCAGGAATCTCACCAACCTGGATGTCATCACCCTTATCACCGTTGAAGATATAAGCCTTCATCTCGAATAAGTCGATAATTCCCTGGAAATCATCTTCCTTACCAATAGGAATCTGTACGAGTACTGGATTCTTACCAAGCTTTGTAATAAGCTGGTTGCATGATCCGAAGAAATCAGCGCCCATCTTATCCATCTTGTTCATGAATGCCATACGTGGTACGTTATACTTATCAGCCTGACGCCATACGTTTTCTGACTGTGGTTCAACACCGTTCTGTGCATCGAATACACCAACAGCACCATCAAGTACTCTAAGTGAACGCTCAACTTCTACTGTGAAGTCAACGTGTCCTGGAGTATCGATAATGTTAATACGATATTCTGGCTGTGTCTTATCTGGCTTACCTTCTTTTTCAGGTGTCCAGTGACATGTTGTAGCAGCTGAAGTAATTGTGATACCTCTTTCCTGCTCCTGGGCCATCCAGTCCATAGTAGCAGTACCTTCATGAGTATCACCAATCTTGTGATTAACACCAGTATAATAAAGGATACGCTCTGTTAATGTTGTCTTACCAGCATCAATATGAGCCATAATTCCGATATTTCTGGTTCTCTCCAATGGATATTCTCTTCCAGCCATGGATAAAACCTCCTATAATTATAATTAGAATCTGTAATGAGCAAAAGCCTTGTTTGCTTCTGCCATCTTGTGCATATCTTCTTTTCTCTTTACTGATGCACCTGTGTTGTTAGCTGCATCAAGAATCTCGTTAGCGAGTCTTTCTTCCATAGTCTTCTCGCCTCTTGCTCTAGAGAATGTAGTCATCCAACGAAGAGCTAAAGCCTGTCTTCTGTCTGGCTTAACTTCGATAGGTACCTGATAAGTAGCTCCACCGATACGTCTAGCCTTAACTTCAAGAACTGGCATAATATTGTTCATAGCTTCTTCAAATACTTCGATAGCTGGTCTCTCAGTCTTAGCTGCAACTCTATCAAAAGCACCGTAAACAATCTTCTGAGCTACTCCTCTCTTACCATCAAGCATAATGTTGTTGATAAGCTTAGTAACCACCTTGTTATTGTAAATAGGATCTGCTAATACATCTCTTTTCTGAGTATGTCCTTTACGTGGCACGGTTCTTCCCTCCTTAACATTGTATTGTCGTTATCATTTCGCACTAATGAACGCCTAACAGCCTCATCAGCCTTCAACTAACGACGTTTCATTAATTCATAGGTACTCACAAATTAAATTGTGTTCGGGCCGTATATCTTAAACCTGCAACCTTCGGATTAATCTAACTCCGGCACTTTTAATTTAATTGTTCGTAAATTATTGTATGCAATAATCTGCAAATATTCTGATTCACCTTGTAAATCAATCACAGACTTATGATGCTTAATTCTTTATGAATTATTTAGCATCCTTAGGTCTCTTAGCACCGTACTTAGAACGTGCCTGTCTTCTCTTTGCTACACCTGCTGTATCAAGTGTACCTCTGATGATATGATATCTTGTACCTGGTAAATCCTTAACTCTACCACCTCTGATAAGAACAACGCTATGTTCCTGAAGATTGTGGCCTTCACCTGGAATATATGAAGTAACTTCGATTCCATTAGAAAGACGTACTCTGGCGATCTTTCTAAGAGCTGAGTTAGGCTTCTTAGGTGTTGCTGTCTTAACAGCTGTACAAACACCTCTCTTCTGTGGTGCAGATACATCTGTAGCCTTCTTCTGAAGTGAGTTATATCCCTTCTGAAGAGCTGGAGCTGTAGACTTCTTAACTGTTGACTTTCTTCCCTGTCTTACTAACTGGTTAAATGTTGGCATTCCTTTTTCACCTCCCGGAATTAGAATAATGAATGGTTGCACTTAGTATAATAACTAAGAAATAAGTGTGAGCCAGCTTTATAAGCTGCCCAATCTATATTTACGTGCATAAAAAAGAGCTTGCTTTTTCGCACGCTTAATTAGTATATATTTTAATTTAAAATTCGTCAAGTATTTTACCAAAAAAAGAAAGCGAAAAATTTTGCTAAAAAATATATTAGTGATTTTAAAAAAGCAGGAGACTCTTCATCTCCTGCTTTCTGTTATATTTATGATGTAAAGCCTTTATCTGAATGATTACTCTTCTGTAACCTCATCTTCAGCTTCCTGTATATCAGCATCCTCAGTAAAATCAAGAGTTTCCTCTCCATCCTCTGTGAAGCTTAATATCTCATCTTCTTCAAGTTCATCATAAGCTGCAGCTGTATCAAGCTCTACGTTCTGATATCTCTTCATACCAGTACCAGCTGGAATAAGCTTACCTATGATAACATTTTCCTTAAGACCGATAAGTGGATCAATCTTTCCGTTAATAGCTGCATCTGTAAGAACCTTTGTAGTTTCCTGGAATGAAGCTGCTGACATGAATGATGTTGAAGCAAGTGAAGCCTTTGTTATACCGAGGATAATAGGAGTTCCCGTAGCCTTCATCTTACCCTCTTCCTCAAGCTTTTCATTAACCTCTGTGAATTCAAGAGTATCAACCTGTGAACCAGGTAAGAAATCTGAATCTCCAGCAGAATCAATAACTATCTTCTTAAGCATCTGTCTAACAATAAGCTCGATATGCTTATCATTGATATCAACACCCTGAATACGGTAAACTTTCTGAACCTCACGAAGCATGTAATCCTGAACAGCTCTTACACCAAGAATTCTTACGATATCATGTGGATTCTCAGAACCTTCTGTGATTTCCTCACCAGTTGCAACAACCTGTCCTTCCTGAACCTTAACACGTGTATCTCTTGATACAGGGTAAGACTTTGAATTACCTTCGTCATCTGTAATAACGATATCTGTCTTCTTATCTGTCTTAGCAAAGCTTACTGTTCCACCAAACTCAGCAAGAACCGCAAGACTCTTTGGCTTTCTTGCCTCGAAAAGTTCTTCTACTCTAGGAAGACCCTGTGTAATGTTATCACCAGCAACACCACCAGTATGGAATGTTCTCATAGTAAGCTGTGTACCAGGTTCACCGATAGACTGGGCAGCGATGATACCAACTGCTTCACCAATCTGTACTGTCTGACCTGTTGCAAGGTTAGAACCATAACATTTAGCACAAACACCGATATGTGAACGGCATGTAAGGATTGTTCTTATCTTAACCTGGTTTACACCAGTCTTAATAATAGCTTCTGCTCTCTTAGGAGTTACAAGGTGGTTAGCTGCAACAACTATCTCGCCTGTAGCTGGATCCTTGATATCTTCTGCAAGATATCTTCCTGTAATACGCTCCTGTAATGGCTCAAGAATATCTTCTTTTGCATCACTTGAGTTAGTAGCTCTGTCATTGACAAATGAATATACATACATACCAGGTATAACTTTACCAACGCTGCAATCTGTCTCTCTGACAATAAGATCCTGTGAAACATCAACAAGTCGTCTTGTAAGATAACCTGAATCGGCTGTTCTAAGCGCTGTATCTGAAAGACCCTTACGGGCACCATGTGCTGAAATGAAGTACTCCAATACATCCAGACCTTCACGGAAGTTAGACTTGATTGGAAGTTCAATAGTGTGACCTGATGTATCTGCCATAAGACCACGCATACCTGCAAGCTGCTTAATCTGCTGGTTAGAACCACGGGCACCTGAATCGGCCATCATGAAGATGTTATTGTACTTATCAAGACCATCAAGAAGTGCCTTAAGCAATGTCTTATCTGTTTCCTGCCATACTCTGATTACATTCTTATATCTTTCTTCATCAGTTGAACGACCTCTGTTGTAATTCATGTTGATTCTTTCAACCTTCTGTTCAGCATCAGCAATAAGCTGTTTCTTAACAGGTGGCACTGTCATCTCTGATATAGAAACTGTCATGGCAGCTCTTGTTGAGTACTTATAACCCATTGCCTTTATATCATCAAGAACTTCAGCAGTTGTTGTTGTACCATGAGTATTAATAACGTGCTGTAAGATATCCTTTAACTGTTTCTTACCTACATGGAAGTCAACCTCAAGCTTTAAGAAGTTTTCTTCCTTGCTTCTATCTACATATCCAAGATCCTGAGGAAGAATTTCATTGAATATGAAACGTCCAAGTGTAGACTCAACTATACCTGACACTTCTTCTCCTGATGCATTTGTCTTAGACACTCTAACCTTAATCTTTGAATGAAGAGTAATAATACTATTCTCATAAGCAAGAAGCGCTTCATTAACACTCTTAAATATCTTACCTTCACCCTTAACGCCAGGTCTTTCCTGTGTAAGATAGTAGATACCAAGAACCATATCCTGTGAAGGAACGGCAACCGGGCCACCATCTGAAGGCTTAAGTAAGTTGTTAGGTGAAAGAAGCATGAATCTACACTCAGCCTGTGCTTCTACAGACAATGGAAGATGCACGGCCATCTGGTCACCATCGAAATCGGCATTGAACGCTGTACAAACAAGTGGATGAAGCTTAATAGCCTTACCTTCTACAAGGATAGGCTCGAATGCCTGAATACCAAGTCTGTGAAGTGTAGGAGCACGGTTAAGCATAACTGGATGCTCTTTGATAACATCTTCAAGCACATCCCATACTTCTGTTTCAAGATGTTCAACACTCTTCTTAGCTTTCTTAATATTCTCAGCAAGACCACGTCTTACTAACTCTCTCATAACGAATGGTTTGAATAACTCAATAGCCATTTCCTTAGGAAGACCACACTGATATATCTTAAGCTCTGGTCCTACTACGATAACAGAACGTCCTGAATAGTCAACTCGCTTACCAAGAAGATTCTGTCTGAAACGTCCCTGCTTACCCTTTAATAAGTCTGATAAAGACTTAAGAGCCCTGTTACCAGGTCCTGTTACAGGACGACCGTTTCTACGGCCATTATCTATAAGTGCATCAACAGCTTCCTGAAGCATTCTCTTTTCGTTACGGACAATGATTTCAGGAGCGCCAAGTTCCATAAGTCTTGCAAGACGGTTATTTCTGTTTATGATTCTTCTATAAAGATCATTAAGATCTGATGTTGCGAATCTACCACCCTCTAACTGTACCATTGGTCTTAAGTCTGGAGGAATAACTGGAATTTCAGTAAGGATCATCCACTCTGGCTTAGTACCAGCAGCGATAAATGCATCCATAACTTCGATTCTCTTAATAAGTCTTGCAGCCTTCTGTGAAGTAGTAGTAGCAAGCTCTTCCTTAAGCTTTGCCACTTCTTCTTCAAGATTAACGCTTCTAAGAAGCTCTAAAATAGCCTCAGCACCCATTCCAACTCTGAATGTGTTACCATACTGGTCATAAAGATCTCTGTACTCTGTTTCAGTAAGAATCTTCTTGAATGGAATATCTGTTTCACCTGGATCAATCACGATATAAGAAGCAAAGTAAAGAACCTTTTCAAGATTCTTAGGTCCTATATCAAGGATAAGGTCCATACGGCTAGGGATTCCCTTAAAATACCAGATATGTGAAACTGGAGCAGCAAGGTGAATATGTCCCATACGATCTCTACGGACACTTGCCTTAGTAACCTCAACACCACACTTATCACATATGATGCCTTTATCCTTAATTTTCTTATACTTACCGCAATGACACTCCCAGTCTTTGCTAGGTCCGAATATTCTTTCACAGAACAGACCATCTCTTTCTGGCTTTAAAGTTCTGTAGTTAATAGTCTCAGGCTTAGTTACCTCGCCATGAGACCACTCTAAAATACTCTCAGGAGAAGCAAGCTTTATCTGAATTTTATCAAATTTCATTGATTTATTTGACTTAATCTCTTCTGCCATTATAGTGCTCCCTTCTATTATTCTTCTCTATTTCCGTCACCGTAATCATCAAAATCATCATCAAAGCCGTCAAGATCGAAATCGTCATCATCATCTGATCCGAGTTCTTCCATAGTAGCTTCACCATCATCACCCTGCTTTTCTGCATGGTAACCGGCATTCTTTAATTCATTTTCCTCATCACGGCTGTTTCTCTTATAACCACCATCATCAAGAACCTTCTTGAAGTCTGTAACCTCATACTCTGAACTTTCAAGAAGCTGGACTTCGTTGTTATCCTGATCAAGAACTCTTACATCAAGTGCAAGAGACTGAAGTTCCTTAAGAAGAACCTTGAATGATTCAGGAATACCTGGTTCAGGGATATTCTCACCTTTAATAATAGCTTCATATGTCTTAACACGGCCAACAACATCATCAGACTTAACTGTAAGGATTTCCTGAAGTGTATATGATGCACCATACGCCTCAAGAGCCCAAACTTCCATCTCACCGAATCTCTGTCCACCGAACTGTGCTTTACCACCAAGTGGCTGCTGTGTTACAAGTGAGTAAGGACCAGTTGAACGTGCATGGATCTTATCATCAACAAGGTGATGGAGCTTTAAGTAGTGCATGAATCCAATAGTAACTGGACTATCAAAGTACTCACCAGTTCTACCATCACGAAGTCTTACCTTACCATCTCTTCCGATAGGAACACCCTTCCACTCTGCTCTGTGAGCTCTGTTATCTGAAAGGAACTCAAATACATCATCTCTTAAAAGATCCTTATATTCAGCTGTAAATGTAGTCATATCTGCTGGATACTCTTCACCTGCAGCCTCTGCTTCAGCCTTTTCCTTTGCAAGCTCATCATCATCAAAAGGATGGTTAGCATAAGAATTAGCCATATCAAGTGTATCCATAATATCATTTTCGTTAGCACCATCAAAGATAGGTGTTGCTACGTTAAAGCCTAATACCTTTGCCGCAAGACTTAAATGAATCTCAAGGACCTGTCCGATATTCATACGTGAAGGCACACCCAGTGGGTTAAGTACTATATCAAGTGGACGTCCGTTTGGAAGGAATGGCATATCTTCTACTGGAAGTACTCTTGAAACGACACCCTTGTTACCATGACGTCCGGCCATCTTATCACCAACAGAAATCTTTCTCTTCTGTGCAATGTAGATACGGACATTCTTGTTAACACCAGGAGCCAATTCATCTCCATTCTCTCTTGTAAATACCTTAACGCCTACTACGATACCATAAGCACCATGAGGAACCTTAAGTGAAGTATCTCTTACCTCTCTTGCTTTCTCACCGAAGATAGCTCTAAGAAGTCTTTCTTCAGCTGTAAGCTCTGTTTCTCCCTTTGGAGTAACCTTACCAACAAGGATATCACCGGCTCTTACCTCGGCACCTATACGGATAATACCATCTTCATCAAGATTCTTGACAGCATCAGAACCTGTTGAAGGAAGATCTCTTGTGATTTCTTCTGGTCCTAACTTAGTATCTCTTGCTTCTGTATCATATTCTTCTATATGGATAGATGTATATACATCATCTCTTACTAATCTTTCACTAAGAAGAACAGCATCCTCGTAGTTGTAACCTTCCCATGTCATGAAACCGATAAGAGGGTTCTTACCAAGTGCTATTTCTCCGTTAGATGTTGATGGACCATCAGCGATAACATCTCCTGCCTTAACCTCATCACCCTTGAAAACAATAGGTCTCTGGTTATAACAGTTACTCTGGTTACTTCTTGAGAACTTAGTAAGCTTGTACTCATGAACCTTACCGCTTGTCTCTCTTACAAGAATCCTGTTAGATTCAGAAGAAAGAACAACACCATCTTCTTCTGCAACAACACACACACCTGAGTCGCATGCTGTCTTGTTTTCAATACCTGTACCTATTACTGGAGCCTCTGTCATAAGAAGAGGTACTGCCTGACGCTGCATGTTAGAACCCATCAGGGCACGTGTACAGTCATCATTCTGAAGGAAAGGTATCATAGATGTAGCTACTGAGAATACCATCTTAGGAGATACATCCATAAGATCAATCATGCTCTTATCAAACTCAGATGTTTCTTCTCTGTAACGTCCAGATACTGAATTCTTAACGAAATATCCATTTTCATCAATCTCAGCATTAGCCTGTGCTACATGGTAATCATCTTCCTCATCAGCTGTAAAGTAACGTACATCATCAGTTACTCTTGGATTCTTAGGGTCTGACTTATCTATTATACGATAAGGAGCTTCTACGAAACCATATTCATTGATTCTTGCATATGATGCAAGAGAGTTGATAAGTCCGATGTTAGGACCTTCTGGTGTCTCGATAGGACACATTCTTCCATAGTGTGTATAATGTACATCTCGAACCTCGAAACCTGCTCGATCTCTTGAAAGACCACCAGGACCAAGTGCTGAAAGACGTCTCTTATGTGTAATCTCAGATAATGGATTGTTCTGATCCATGAACTGAGAAAGCTGCGAACTACCAAAGAACTCCTTGATAGCTGCTGTTACAGGCTTGATATTTATAAGTGACTGTGGAGATATACCACTTAAATCCTGAGTTGACATTCTTTCACGTACAACTCTTTCCATTCTTGAAATACCGATTCTGAACTGATTCTGTAAAAGTTCACCTACGGCTCTTATACGTCTGTTACCAAGGTGATCGATATCATCCTTAGTTCCAATACCATATTCAAGATGCATATTGTAGTTGATAGATGCAAGTATATCTTCAACTGTAATATGCTTTGGAATAAGATCTGCCACATTCTTTTCTATAGCATCCCTGATATCCTCAGGTGATTCATTATCTGCTAATATCTGTGAAAGAACTGGATAATAAACATACTCGTTAACACCAAGTTCCTTAGCTTCTTCCTCTGTAATATCTACCCATTTAGTAATATCTACTGCAAGGTTAGATAATATCTTAACTACTCTTTCACGTACTGAACCATCAGCTGCCTTTAACTCTGCCTTTAAGAACACAGCAGGTACAGCAGCATTCTGGATCTGTTCTGCAGTTTCTCTTGTAAGCTTATCGCCTGCATTAGCGATAATCTCACCGTTGCCATCAACTACATCTTCTGCAAGAACATGTCCAGCAATCCTGTTTCTAAAAGAAAGCTTCTTATTAAACTTATAACGGCCTACTCTTGCAAGGTCATATCTTCTAGGATCAAAGAACATGCCTGAGATAAGTGCTTCAGCACTATCTACTGACAAAGGTTCCCCTGGTCTTAACTTCTTATAAAGTTCAAGCACACCTTCCTGATAGTTAGTAGAAGTATCCTTCTCCATAGTTGCAAGAAGCTTAGGCTCCTCACCAAATATGTCAATAATCTCTGCATTAGTTCCAAAACCAAGTGCTCTTATAAGAACTGTTATAGGAACCTTCTTGTTACGGTCAACCTTAACATAGAACACATCGTTAGCATCTGTTTCATACTCTAACCATGCACCTCTGTTAGGAATAACAGTAGAACTATACAGGAATATCTTTCCATACTTATCTTTCTGTATATCATAGTAAATACCAGGTGAACGTACCAGCTGGCTGACTATAACTCGTTCTGCACCGTTAATTACAAATGTACCGGTCTTAGTCATCAAAGGAAGGTCACCCATGAAGATTTCATGCTCGCTGATATCTTCATTCTCTTTGTTATGAAGTCTTACACGTACCTTGAGTGGAGCTGCATATGTAGCATCTCTTTCCTTACACTCTTCTATAGAGTACTTTCTCTCCTCTTCGCATAATGCAAAATCAACGAATTCAAGACTGAGCCTTCCGTTGTAATCTGCAATTGGAGAGATGTCGTTAAAGACCTCTTTTAAGCCTTCATTTAAAAACCACTGGTAAGAATCTTTTTGCACCTCAATAAGGTTAGGCATCTCAAGAACTTCCTTCTGTCTTGAGAAACTCATACGCATCGCTTTGCCTGACTTTACTGGACGTATTCTGTTTTTCTCCATTGACGTTTCACCCCTTAGTTTTCTTTACATTAATTTATTACATTATAGATATGTGTACAAAAACTATGCACACCATACCATAATAGTGCATTATCCATAATAGCAAAAAAAGTCCCAGCTGTCAATAAAACAACTGGAACTTTTTCACATTTATTATAATATACCAAATATAACTCAAAAAATCAAGTGTTTTTTCATCATATTGCCATATTAAAGTTGTAATCCTCTGGTTTTAAATTACTTAAGAGTAACCTTAGCGCCTTCAGCTTCAAGCTTCTTCTGGATTTCTTCAGCTTCTTCCTTAGAAGCAGCTTCCTTAATAACCTTAGGAGCGCCATCAACAACTTCCTTAGCTTCCTTTAAGCCAAGACCTGTGATTTCACGAACAGCCTTGATAACCTTAACCTTGTTAGCACCAGCTTCTGTAAGCTCAACGTCGAATTCTGTCTTTTCTTCAGCTGCAGCGCCTGCACCTGCACCTGCTGCTACAACAACACCTGCTGCTGCAGAAACACCAAATTCTTCTTCACATGCTTTAACTAAATCGTTTAATTCTAATACTGATAAACCCTTAATAACTTCGATAATTTCCTGTGTAGTCATTATTATAATCTCCTTTTTATAGTCTTTAATTAAGTTTCGTAGTCTGTCTGATAAGTTTCAGGCAGCCTCGTCGATAATCGTTTTATGCTGCGATATTATGCAACCTCTTCGTTCTTCTCAGCGATCTGCTTAATAACGCGGGCAAAGTTTGTAATAGGTGACTGGATGCTTCCAAGGAACTTAGCAAGAAGTTCATCTCTTGAAGGAATGCTTGCGATAGCTGCGATTCCTGTAGCATCATAGTAAGTACCTTCAACAACACCACACTTAAGTTCAAGTGCTTCTGCTGTCTTAGCAAAGTTAGCTAAAACTCTTGCTGGAGCTGTAGCATCATCCTTGCAGATTGCAATAGCGTTAGGTCCTTCAAGAACCTCTGTCATTGGTTCGAACTCTGTACCTGCGATTGCTCTCTTTACTAAAGTATTCTTATAAACCTTGTAAACGACACCAGCTTCTCTTAACTGCTTACGAAGCTGCGTATCCTGCTCAACAGTTAAGCCACGGTAGTCAACTACCACAACGCCCTGAGCGCCTTCTAAGCTTGCTTTGATTTCGTCTACAATAGGCTGCTTAAGTTCTACTTTTGCCATGAATATTTACCTCCTGTTAGATTAGTATCTGTTTCCAGATAATATTCTGCCCAGACGTACAATGTATCAGGCTATCAAAAAAGCCCTCCTGCCGCTATGACAGAAGGACTGAATAAACTGATAAATATATTCTAAAGTCTTATCATCAGTCTGTACTTCCAGACTGACACACTTTAAAATACAAGTCTGTCCTCGGTAGGCGTATTACCTTTAACCCTTTCGGGACCTGCTGTCTTAGGCAAAATGTGAAATATAGCTTTCACTTTGTATGCGAATAACCACACACAGCTGATAGTATACTATCATAATATATAGGTTGTCAACCATTTTTACAAAATATGTTTTAATAATATTGCAAAATCAATCTTTCGCATCAATATTCCTTGTTAACTACAAGAAACAACATATTAGCCAACATACTTAGCTGTGCTAACCTTAACACCAGGTCCCATAGTAGCTGTAAGAACAACACTCTTTAAATACTGACCCTTAAGTGAAGATGGCTTAGCCTTAACGATTGCATCCATAATAGCCTGGAAGTTGTCTGATAACTGCTCCTCTGTGAATGAAGCCTTACCAATTGGCACGTGAATGATATTAGTCTTGTCAAGTCTGTACTCGATCTTACCAGCCTTGATATCATTAACAGCTTTTGTTACATCCATAGTAACTGTACCAGCCTTAGGGTTTGGCATTAATCCCTTAGGACCAAGTACACGACCAAGACGACCAACAACACCCATCATATCTGGAGTTGCAACAACAACGTCGAACTCGAACCAGTTATCGTTCTGGATCTTAGGAATAAGCTCCTCGCCACCAACGAAATCTGCTCCAGCTGCAAGAGCCTCATCAGCCTTAGCACCCTTAGCAAATACTAATACACGTACAGTCTTACCTGTTCCGTGTGGAAGAACAACAGCTCCTCTGATCTGCTGCTCAGCGTGACGTCCATCACAACCTGTTCTGATATGAGCTTCGATAGTCTCATCGAACTTTGCAACTGCACTCTTCTTTACTAAAGAAACTGCGTCAGCTGCTTCATATAATGTCTGGCGGTCAATATTCTTGGCTGCCTCTACGTATTTCTTTCCTCTTTTCATTATAAACCTCCTAGTGGTGTTATCGGAAGGATTCTATCTTTCCTCCCACATATTGAACAATCCCGGAAAAATTATAGGATTAATCTGTCCGCATGTTCTTCTATGAAATCTCTAATAATCAATTGAAAGTAATTAATCATTAATAATCAATTACAGTAGTTACAGATACATATAGAATTAGTCTTCTACAACGATACCCATACTCTTAGCAGTACCTTCGATCATAGATGTAGCTGCTTCGATAGTAGCTGCATTAAGATCTGGCATCTTAAGTTCAGCGATCTTCTGAACTTCAGCTCTCTTGATTGTAGCAACCTTAGTCTTGTTAGGAACACCTGAACCTGACTTAATGTTGCAAGCCTTCTTAAGAAGAACTGCAGCAGGTGGAGTCTTTGTGATGAAGCTGAAGCTTCTATCAGCATAAACTGTAATAACTACAGGGATGATTAAGTCACCCTGATCTGCTGTCTTTGCATTAAACTGCTTTGTAAATTCTACAATGTTAACACCGTGCTGACCAAGTGCTGGACCAACTGGTGGAGCTGGTGTAGCCTTGCCGGCAGGAATCTGTAATTTAATATAACCTGTTACTTTCTTTGCCATTGTGGCACCTCCTAATTATAAATGTGGTTTATGGCGGCTATTAAGCCTCCCACAGGCAGTCAAAACAACTGATGCCAGGCCTTTTATATGCAGCCCGTACAGCTTTTGATCACCTTGATTACAGTACCTTCACATCTGTGAAGTCAACTTCGACCGGTGTTTCACGACCGAACATTTCAACATTAATAGTGACACACTGCTTGCCCTCATTAATGCTTGTGATCTGACCAACTGTATTCTCCCAGGCACCTGAAAGAATCTGAATCTGATCACCCACTTTACCAGCGAACTCAACCACTGGCTTAGATTCTTCAACTGAACCATTCTCATCATCGATTCCGAATGATTTAACTTCAGCTGGAGATAATGGCACTGGCTTAGATCCAGGACCAACAAACCCCGTTACACCTCTGGTATTTCTGACAACATACCAGCTGTCATCATTCATAACCATCTTAACAAATACATAGCCAGGGAATATCTTTCTCTCAACTGTCTTTGGCTTGCCGTTGTTTACTTCAACTACTGTTTCAACCGGCACAAGCACATCAAAGATCTGATCCTGAAGATTTCTGTTCTCAACTGTCTTTAAGATATTAACTCTTACATTATTCTCATAGCCAGAATACGTATGAGCCACATACCATTTTGCTTCGTCCATCTGATCACCTTTTCCTTACTTTACAATGAATTCAATTCCAAAGCGAACAATCAAGTCCACAACTGAAATAATTACACCTAATAATACGGATACAACCAATACAGCGATGGTTTCCTTTGTAAGTGACTTCTGGTCTGGCCAAATGATCTTAGAGAACTCTGCCTTAAGTCCCTTGAACCAGCTCTTTTTCTGTTTCTTTGTCTTAACAGCTTCACTCATCTTAATACCTCACTGATACTAATTACTTTGTTTCCTTGTGTAATGTGTGTGACTTACAGAACTTGCAATACTTCTTAGTTTCCATTCTGTCTGGATGGGCTTTCTTTTCCTTAGTCATGTTGTAATTGCGCTGTTTACACTCTGTACATGCCAATGTTATCTTTACTCGCACAACTTCCACCTCCAATTATTTATTTTGCAGGTGTTATTAACACCAATTGGTTTTTTCTTATATCCTGTACCGTTGGGTCAGTTCAGGGCATAAAAAAAAGACCGCTTCCATAGCCAGCCTAATATATCACATTATTTATCAATCCGTCAACCCATTTGTTATTAATTTTATAACTTTTATTTCTTTTATTATATTTATCTATTATATTTATCTACATTGTATTTGTTTGCATTATATTAAAATTATGTTTTCATTGTTATATTCATTCATACTTATATTGTAACAATCATAGTGATGTCAATGCCTTATAAATCAAAAATTTCATCTACAAAATTTTCTTATCAAAATATTACTATAAAATGATTGCAAAATCAACATTATGCTTATAAAATAAGAATATGGCAACATTGTGCATTATTATAAACAATGTTATAATGTGTGTGTTAAAAGCAAGTTTACCACCCAGCAATGTATCAATGTATCCGGTCGATATTTTTTATGGAAATGGATTTCCTGATAATTATATATTTGTTATACGTACCGATACATATTAATATAGCACTGTTTCTATAATCTTTTTTAACAGTGCTGCCCACTACAGATATAATACAGATTGATTATACAGACAAGGAGGTGACTGTTATGATCAGTAGTGTATATAGCTACTACCTGTCCCAGTACGGACACAGGATGAATTCCAAGTATGATACCCATACAAGATCCCAGCTTAAAAACACATACAGCAAGGTTGTAAAGATTAACAGCCAGACCCCTGTATACAAGCTTGACTTATCGAGCGCTGCCCAGAAATATGCAATAGACCTTAAGGAAAACGCACGTGCTCTTGAGAATATAACCCAGGACTTATCAGACAGCTCAAACGGTGAGATGACATTTAAAAAATCTGCTGTGTCAAGCAATTCTGATGCTGTATCAGCACAGTACATCGGAGATTCGAGCCTTGCCTCAGATGATGAATCATTTGACATAAATGTAAAGCAGCTTGCAGCATCCCAGATTAATACCGGCAACTATCTGCATCCTCGCTCCAGACTTGTAAAAGAAGGTGATTATTCCTTTGATCTGTCTATTAATAATGTAACTTATGAATTCCAGTTTAGTGTGGAGAGCAGTGAAACCTTAAACAACATACAGAATAAGCTTGCAAGGCTTATAAACAGATCAAACATCGGACTTACTGCAACTATCAAGGAAGACAGTCTTGGCAACACAGCCATAAACATAGAGTCCGAAGCAACCGGAATCAGCGGTTCCTCACCTGTTATATTCAAGATTGAACCAAGCCAGAACAGCGATAAGACTGATGTATCTGCCAACGCTGCATTGATAAGCACTCTTGGACTTGACCGTGTTGCACAATATCCTTCAAACGCAATATTTAACATAAACGATGAAGAACGTTCTTCCATGAATAACCTTGTAACAATCAACAAGTCATATGCACTTGAACTTTCAGAGGTTACAGATAATCCAGTAACTATCAGTCTCAAAGCTGATGCTGATTCAATAGCAGAAAGTATTAATGAACTGGTATCAGGATATAACAATCTTATATCTGCTGCCAACGACAAAGCCAACAATCAGTTCCAGGGTACAGAACGCCTTCACAAAGAAATAACTGCTATAGCACGTTCACACAAAAAGCAGCTTGAAAGCAACGGACTTACTCTTAACAAGGATGGTACAATAAGCACTAACAAAGAAGTTCTAAGCAAGGCTGCTGATGACAACCAGTTAAGCAAAGTTTTTGAAAGTCTTAACTCATTCAAAGACTCTATTAAAACAAAGGCTGAAAATATAGCACTTAATCCTATGGACTATGTCAACAATAAGATTATTGCTTATAAAAACCCTACCCGTACATACAATGATCCGTATAACCTTTCAGCTTATACTGGCATGATGTTTAACGGATACATATAAATATAGTGTTTAACACAGTTGATTCATATTATTTATTTTGACGTATTTATATTGATGTATTTATATTGACGAACAGACGCCATAAGGCTTGTGAGGTATTTTAAGAATAATTCTACAGTCACCAGAAAGCTGATTGGATATTTCTAAGATATTCCATGTAGGTATTGTTTACGGACACAACCGCTCATACGAAACATCCATGTTTCGTTTTCGCTCGATTATACATCCATGTATAATCGTTGCTGGATATTGAGGGAATATCTAAGAACTATCACAATCAGCTTTCAAGTGTTCCTTGCGCATTATTCTTAAAATACCTCACTAGCCTTATGGCTGTCTTTGACATAATATAGTATTAAAATTCAACTATGTTGATACAGTGAAAAGTCAGAAAAAGGTGGGATTGAGTACCTCGTGCTCAATCCCACCTATGTATTTTATATTGAAATGGTGAAAATTTGACTCTATTTGCAAAATTGACAATTCAAGTCATATTCGTTGCAAGAAAAGGAAGAAAAATGTATCTATGCTTCTGTAATATTCTTTGCTGCCTCGCCATAAGCCCTTATGAAGTCCTTTATGCCTTCAAGTGCTGCTGCCTTATCTTCGTCATCGCTTCCCTTAAGTGCAGCTCCAAGCTTCCCAACCGCTTTATTTATCTCTGTTTCATCTATATCTGAGTGTTCCTTTACAAGCGTGCGTGTTGCGTTATACATCTCTAATGTGTTGTTGATTGCATCTACTGTCATTCTAAGATACTCATCTGTATCATCCTTCTTAGCACCTTTAAGCTCAGGAATAACAGTATCTATACTGTGAAGCACCTTCATGCAATAATCCTTAGCTTCACCTAACACCTCTAACTGCTTACTTCTTATATCCTCCATGATATACTACCTCTCATCCTAATAATAATATTATTATACCATCATGTTTACTATCGGTTCATAATATACGATAAATATATCGGCACACACCAGTCATTCTTAACCCCGGCATACCAGATATCACCCTTTCACCCTTTATCCATGAACTTTCTATCCAACATCTGTCAGATCAACCATTAAATCATCAACAGCATCCTGATCTATATCTCCATTATCAAGTCTTGGCAACGGCGCCTTTATAAGCTTAACTTTCTGTATCTCCCAGCGGAATCCCTTTCTTTCATTATATCTGTTGATAAGCCTTACAAAACGGTCTATCCTTGCTTCCTTATCTATAGGTACTATCAATGCTGTGAGTTTATCATTATACAAGGTTACATAACTTTCTGAAACACCATCAAGTGCTGTGATTTCCCTTATTGTAACGGTACGGCTTATCTTCTCACCTGTTGGAAGAAGAATAATCTCAGGGTTACGCTTAAGAAGCACAAGACGTCCCTTCTCGTTAATCCTTCCAAGATCGCCTGTATGATACACACCATCCTTTAGTACACGTGCTGTATAAGCTTCATCCTTATCATAACCATTCATGACACAATCTCCGCTGACAAGAATCTCACCATCAGCTGCGATTGTAACCTGCGTTTCGCCAAACAGCTTATAAGTACCGTCCATTGTATCATTTATTCCTATACAGCCAGATGTTTCTGTCATGCCATATACATTATATACCTTTAAGTCCCTGTCACTTAAAGCCTCAAAAAGCCTGAATGGACAGCTGGCACCACCGATAATAACCGTCCTTAAATCGTTGTTAAATGCTTTGATTCTCTTTAAATAATCTATCATAGATGGTGAACCAGGAAGAATTGTAGGATTATAATAATATGTGTCCGCATCTATATGCCTTAAGCCTCTTCCTATGCACACACACGCACCATTATGCAACGGCCATATAAGACTATATATATAACCAAATATATGATGAAGTGCTATCTGTGCCAGAACCTTATCATTCTCTTCGCATAAGCAGAACTCATTAATCTCATTGATAGTATTAAAAATATTAGATACAGTAAGGACTACTGCTTTATCACACTCCTGTGGAACAGCCGTAAGCATAAGTATATTGCCCTCCACAGCCGAATCCTCATCATACACAAAGCCTTCCACATCATCCTTTTCGGCATCCGGTATCATAATTGCGTTACTATCTGCAAGAATATACTGATTCGTAGATGTAAGTACATAGTCAACCCCGACCTTTTTAAGTATATCGTTGCGGGTATTCTGTGGCAGAAAGAAATCAACAAGCATAACATCCTTACCAGCAAGTATTATACCAAACATATTAACAATCCACCTGTATGATGAAGGACCATATAGTGCAATACGGTTTCCTGTAAATCTCTTAAGGTGAAGTGCTTTCTTACATACATCCTCAAAAAGCTTGCTATATGAAATAGTCATAGTATCATATATTATAGCTTCCTTATTAGGATATTTCTCTGCATTATTTTTAAGCATTTTATAAAATGAATTAAGCTTTTCCATAATCTGTACAACCTGCCTCTTATAATCTTTCTCAATATGCATTACTAAATTCTCATAATCTGGCTTTATGATATTACTTATATGCCTTTATTGTAAGTTAATCAATGATTTTATACAAGCATAATTATAACATTCCTGACAAAATTTTATTCATTCTTTTTTCAAATGTACATTCACTCTTTACCTTTTCATATCCATTGCACGCTATCCTTAGGCGCTCATCATCATGTGACAGATAATAATCCACCTTTGCAATAAGATCTGGAATATCCTCATATATTACAAGTTCCCTTCCATCCTCAAAGTTCTCTGCTATCTCCTGCTGGTAATTCGTTATAAGAAAGCCTCCACAGCCCAAAACATCAAACACTCTTAACGGAATCCCTGACTGTATAATCTTTAAAGATATATTTAGGTTAATCTTTGCCTGATTAAAAGCAAGCGGCATCTGATTATAATAATCCACCGGACCACACTGGTTAAGTCCTGACAGCCTCTCATCCTTATCAGTTGAATAAAGATTAACCCTGCACCTGTTCTGCAGCAGCGCAAGTGCCTTATAACGCTCTCTCCCTGTAACCTCAGTTGCAAGCGCATAAGTAACCTCCGGCTTAATAACAGAATAAGTTCCACCTGATACTTTCGCAAAGTTATCATTGATACATTTCATAATATTATCATTCACACAATCATCTATAACATATCCACCATATATCTTCTCCTGTGTAGATACTATACCTTCAAGATAGCCCCTTGTATACTCATCCTGATACTTGCTTATATACTGATAATCCGACCTGTAAAGCTTGCCTACAAATGCAACATCACTAATACAAGAATTTCCAACATTGCTTGCAACATTGTCTACAACATTACAAACCGCATTATTAATAGCCTCAGCAAAGATATCAGTATCAACAGCAAGTGGCATATGTCCAGCACCTCTTACTCCCTGCTTTGCATAGCTTTCAGCCTGGATTCTGTCAAAAAAATATATGATATTGCAGTCATTCTTTAACGCAGCTGTCCTTCTTATATTGACAGGGCAGTCATATACCCATGATATGTACTTAAGCTTCCTGTATCTATCTGTATTAAACTCAGACACTAATCTACAACATACATCCGATACCATAGGAATAAAATTCACTGAAAACACAGCATCATATGTAACATTGCTATTCTTAAGATAGTCAGACAGCTTTCTCTCAAGCTCATCATCATTATCCCAGTCTTTCATGTCATAGTAAAACACATCATAGCTTACATTCATCTTTTTTAATGCATTCTCTATGCCCTTCTGCATGAATGCGAACCATTGGAAAAATAATATATTCATGTTCCTCTCACCCTCTTTGCTTCTATTGTATACCATCATATAGTATTGTACATTTTTCATCTGGCATCTGTCTATGACACCTGTCACATTCTTATTACATACTTATGATGTTCTCATAATATTATTATGATATTCTCGTAACATTCTTAAGGTATTCTTATAACATTCTTATTATATTCTCATAACATTCTCATGGCAGAACCTTACTGAATTATAATACAATGGAATACCAGTTACGTAAACAATCACTATGAATCCAACGCACAAAATCTTTACTCTATTACTATGAATTAACCCACTCATCTAAACAACCACTATTGCTTTCTTACGAAAATACATTTATATTAAAGATATAAGGCTTGTATGAATATTAAAGAGGAAGCTTATCACTTATAGATGCCAGAATAAAGAGTTACTTTGACAGCACAGTTATATTTAATTTAAGCCTTTAGAAATGAGGTTTTTCATGAAAATATATATATACAGATACGGCAGCATATGCGAACCTGACATAATAGATTCTTTCAAAAGACTTGGACTTGACGTTCATGAAGAATGTATGGAAATATTTAATAAAAATCTTACTCCATCTGAATGTATAAAGCGGACAGCTTCTGATATAGTTGACGGCGGCTACAGCTTTGTGTTCACCATTAACTTTTTCCCATGGCTTTCCGAGGTATGCAATATAGCAAATATTGTATACATAAGTCTTATCGTTGACAGTCCCGTGCTTGAGCTGTACTCAGAATCTCTATCCAACCCTTGCAACCGTATATTTCTTTTTGACAGCATGCTTTATAAGGAATTCGCACCTTATAATCCAGGTCATGTATTTCATATACCACTTGCGACCAATGTAGCAAGAACTGATAAGGTCATACAAAATGCCAGCATAAGTGAGCGTAAGCACTTTTCAAGTGACATATCCTTTATAGGTTCTACATATCAGGAAAAATGCGACTACAACAAGATAAAACTTAACGAATACGATACCGGATATGTTGATGGGTTAATAGAGGCACAGCTAAAAATATATGGATATAACTTTATTGAAGATGTCATATCTGAGGAATTCGCAGAAAGATTCATAAAAAGCAACTTAGGAACTTATGAATTTCCTGAGAACTCCCGCTGTAACTACAAAGCACTTGTAGCACAGCACTACATAAGTGTCAAGGTTGCAGAGCAGGAAAGACTCCGTGCCCTGCGTATGTTATCAGATTCCTTCAATGTAGACATGTATACAGGCAGTGACACATCATCCATGCCGCATATCAACAACAGAGGCTTCGCCAAGTCACTTGAGGAAATGCCGCTTATATTTAACAACAGTAAAATCAATCTTAACATAACCGCCAAATCCATACGCTCCGGACTTTCGCTGCGTGTATTCGACGTGCTTGGCTGCGGTGGCTTCCTTATAACCAACTACCAGGCTGAATTGCCCGAATTCTTTGAAATTGGCAAAGACCTTGTTGCATACGAAAGCATGGAGGATCTTAAAGCAAAATGTGACTACTACCTTAAGCATGAGGATGAACGTATGGAAATCGCCAATCACGGATATGAAACAGTTAAGAAGCTGCATACATATGATACAAGACTTATACAGATGATAGATATGGCATTCCCAGCAAAATGATGAATATAAAAACTGGCTTTGCAGAATAATTTCTAGAAAATAAAAAGAAAGGAATGTCAGCTTGTATACACTTTACCCCTTACAGCAGCCATCTATAATAGTGAAAACAACTGATATACAACAAACAAAACATTATGCGTATTCTTGAGTTTGAACATAAACACTTCGGTGTTGAAGATATGAAAGAAATACTTCCTGCCATGGGACATGAACTTACAGTTATATCCACTCCTCTTATACTAGAACGGAGAAGTGAAGAGTTTGATAAGCTGTTTGATAGTCTCATTATAGGAAATAATGATAGCCACAGTAGTAATAGCTATTGTAATACTGACAAGTACTGCAAATATGATGCTGTATTTACATTTAACTACAGCGTTGTCGTATCCAACTGTTGTAACCGCCACAACATCCCTTATATAGCATGGGTATATGACAGCCCTCTGCTTACAATATACTCATACACTATAACCAACCCCTGCAACCACATATTCCTTTTCGACAGCGCACAGTATATTGAGCTTAAGAATGGTGGAATCGATACAGTGTACTATATGCCACTTGCTGCCAACACAGACAGACTGGATAAGCTCACACTGAATGAACATATTCATGAGGTGTTTGACAGTGACATATCTTTTGTAGGCTCTATGTACAACGAAAAAGGAAACTTCTACGACAGAATATATGACAAACTGAATCCTTGGGCAAGAGGCTATCTTGATGCCATCATATCCGCCCAGCAGAATGTATATGGAATGAACTTCCTTGAAGATATGCTGTCTGGAACACCAGAAACTAACAAAATACTTGCAGAGCTTATGCGTGTAGAGCCATATACACCTAACCACGACGGAATAGAAACCCCTGCATACACATATGCCAACTACTTTCTTGCTAGAAAAGTTGCACAGAATGAACGAAAAGCCCTCCTGACTGCTGTATCAGAACATTTTAAAACAAAGCTGTATACACACAACCAGACACCTGATATGCCGCATGTTATCAACCAGGGACCTATTGACTTCTATGACAACATGCCTTATGTGTTCAAATGCAGCAAAATCAACTTAAATATAACACTCCGAAGCATAAAAAACGGAATTCCGCTCAGATGTATGGATATCATGGGTGCCGGTGGCTTTCTTATGACGAACTTCCAGGCCGACCTGCTTAACCACTTCGTGCCTGATGTTGATTTCGTATACTTTGAATCAAAGGATGACCTCATAAGCAAATGTGATTACTATCTAAAACATGAGGATGAACGTATAAAAATCGCCGCTAACGGGCATAAAAAAGTCCTGCAGCTGCATAACTACAGGACAAGACTTAATGAGATATTTAGTGTATGCGGGCTTTTGTAATGCCCGCATATACTAAATAAATCCATATTATCTTTACATGTTATCTTTACCAGTTACCTCTGCCCTTATGACTCTTTAATATATTTCTTTATAAGACATGTATGCTCTTTGGTATGTGTGTCATAATTAATTCCAACCAATAATATGCTGCCTGTATATGATCTTACAGAATCTGGATAACATCTTTCTTCTATCTGCTGCAAAGCCGTATCAGCACTCTTATTCCACTTTAACTCAACCACAAGTGCCGGATAGTAAGCTATATACTCTGGTTTTGGGATAAATACGAAATCCGCAAATCCACGCCCTGCAGGAAACTCCCGTACCGGTTTGAAATAATACTGAATTGCACTAAGATATGCTATAGATAAAACGCTACTAAGTGAATTCTCATTATTATACTGTATAGCAGAAGTATATTCTGAATGTATCTCTTCTATCCCTTTAGCAACCGCTTTCCCATCCATATTCAATGTATCTTCAAGCAGCTGTTCTGACTGTCTCTCAAAGGTAACAAGCTCATTCCACTTTTTCCTTCTAGTCGCTTTAACAAGCTCCTGTCTGATTTCCTCATTAGGAATAACTGCTATTTTAAAGCCTTGATCATAAGCTAAATATCCAAGATGAATAAGATAAGTAATCACATCATCTTTGTTGACAAAGCTGATCGTATCATTTTGAAAAGATGTCACATCAACTTGAATCTGGTTACCCGACAGCATCGTTATTATAGCTTCCTTAAGTCCGTCAAAATCCATATTTATCAAAGGAACTATCGCCTCATATGAAGCTGTAGAAGACCAATAACTTTGATAGCTGCCATCTAACATAAGATTAACAACCGCATTAGGATTATATATGTGATATCTTCCTAACTTATAGCCATCATACCACCGTCTGACTTCTTCATAGTCTTCATTGTAAACATCACACAACTGCTGCACCTCATCTTCCGTAAATCCAATATATGATGCTAACGGACCAGCATATAACATTGAATAATCCTTAAAATTATTAAGAGCTGACTGTGTTTTCTGCTTCTTTATAGGTAAAATACCTGTCATATATGCAAGCTGGATATACTTCGTTGGTTCAGTTCCTTTAAACATAGCTCTAAGAAAACTAATATATTCATTCTGAATACGGCTGTTAGTATTCTCATCACGGATCAATACATCCCATTCATCTACTATAACTATGAACTTACTTCCGGTCATCGTGTTTATCTGCGATAATGTCTCTGGCAAAGATACTGCATCCCTGCTTATTATATCCGGATAATATTCCCTAAGCTCTGCAATAGTGCTTTCGGAAATATATGAAACAACATTCTCAACTCCACCAGCTGGCTCAATACACCACTGGATATCAAGATGAATTACATCATATTTATTCAAATGTTCCTTATAATCAGCATACTTACTAATATCAAGATTATTAAACATATCAGCCGAATCACATCCTCTGCTGTAATACGCTGTAAGCATATTTGCAGTGACAGATTTTCCAAATCTTCTTGGACGGCTGTTGCATATATACCCCTGTAATGTGTTCATGACCTTATTGGTATACTCAATCAAACCGGTTTTATCAACATATATCTCTGAATTCAACGCAACCTGAAACGCTGAATTATCTGGATTAACAATTGTCCCCATAGTTGCTTTGCCTTTCTTTTAATTAATGATGTCAAAAGCTTCTTTTATATAATTCACTACTGTAAATTCATTCTATCATTTAATCATCTAAGTCTCAATCACCTGTTATTACAACTTTCACTTTTTCATTTGTTTTTTTTACTTCAAATGTTATAATTTCATTATCAAATAAATTATCTTATAGGTGAATCAATGAACGAATTAGAACAAATAATATCTATAATGGAACAATTCCAAAAAGAACAACAGCAAATGAAAAATGACATAAATAATCTGTATAATACTGTTAAAAATAGTCTTATTATGCAAAAAACAATACAACGGATATGAATGAGAGAGTCCTTCCAGCCCTAAAACTTATGATAGATGGATTAGGAAACAATCTTAAATACGAGATTGCAGATTACATAACTCATAATAACCATTTATTTTTTCCAAAAATCGAATCTCATAAAACAACCATTAATAATATTATTAATGAAGGTAAATCACTTGCAAGATTCGGAGATGGCGAATTTAGTATAATATATGGCACGAACAGATGGAGTTTCCAGCAATATGATGGGCAATTATCAGAACGTCTACGACAAGTCTTACAGTCTGATAATGATAAATTAATGATTGCTATAGCTGATAATTATGGCGATCTGAGCAAGTATACATCCGAATCAAAATCCAAAATACGTGCTTATATGACTGATGAAACAAGAAAAAAACACGAAATGCTACTAAATAAAAACAAAACATATCACGATGCATATATCACACGATGGTATATGATGATGAATGATAAAAAAACCGAAGTACCTGCCAATAGATTGTCAAATCTTAAAAAATTATGGAATAATAGGAATGTAATCTCAGTGGAAGGTGAATTCACACGTTTAGGAGTTGGAAACAACCTTTTTGATAATGCAGCATCATTCAAACGTATTATAGCCCCAGGAACAAACTCATTTCGTAAATATGATGATATATTAAATGCGTGCCTTAAGTATGGTTCAAAAAACGATTTATTTTTATTAGCAATAGGTCCTTCATCTGGCGTTCTAGCTTACGATTTAGTACAAAATGACTATCAAGCTATTGACGTTGGACATATTGACCTTGAATATATGTGGTATCTTTCCGCTGCTGAAAACAGAATCAGCATACCTGACCGATACAATAACGAAGTTGACCCTGATGTCATTCCTGAACCAGTTCAGGATAATTCATACTATGAGCAGATTATATGGATGTATACGGATTAGATAAGATAATCCGTATATTCATTCCACATCAAATATTAACGCATAAAATCATTGATTCATACTAATCCCACACTTCATTATACCCTTCTGCCTCTTCCTGCACTATCTCCACCATCTGACGTGCAGTCAGCTTATCCTGATATCTCGGATTATTGAACAGATTCTCATGATCCTCTCTTACTGTGTGCGACTTTTCAAAAGATATAGCATAAAAGTCCCTGCCCATCCATTCGTAATCACGCTCATAATCCAAAGTAACAGTCCTTCTGTCTTCTATAATATATCAATCAAAAAACTAATCTACGGTGCATGCTATATCAAACATCTTCTCCCACACATTCCTATAATCATACAACTCTATTATCTTCCTACGCCCATTAGCTGCTATTACACATCTTTCATCATCATGATTCAGGTAATATTCAACCTTATTCATCATGTCATCATCATCATAAAACATTACCATATCTTCACCATCAACAAACAATTCAGCCAGATCCTGCTGATAATTAGATAACAGAAAGCCTCCAGCTCCCATTATATCCACAGCTCTTAATGGAATACCTCGTCTTATACACCTAAGCGTTATATTCACATTAATCTTAGACCTATTAAAAACTATTGGCATATAATTATAATAATCAAGAACCCCCTTATAACACAGGTTATGCATTGGCTGCATCTGCGTTGTTGTATACAAGTCTACCTTATACTTTGAAGTTAATTTCTGAATAATGCGTATCCTGTCATTGCCTGAAATTTTCTTACTTATAACGAACTTAACAATATCGGCATCGGATATATTATATTCATCAATATGAGTGAATTCTATACTTTTACTAATAGCCTTCATCATATTTTCGTTAATAAGTTCATCTAACAGGTTCATGCTGGCAAATAATTCATTTACCTTCAATATGGAATCAAACCTGCCCTTATAATAATCATTCAGCATATTATATAACTCGTCATATTCTGCATTGCTGCTATACATATTTCCCATAAACGTTATATCACTGTCATAATCTGGTCTGTTCAAGCTATATAATGATATATAATTCTTCATATTATCATTGTAAACTGAATAAGTTGTTTTATCAGTATTTAACGCAGTATCATCTCTGAACATCTCACCTACACCTGATATATCAGCACAAACTAACAGTTCACTCACTCTTCTTGTATTAACTGCAAGTGGCATATAATATATATGTTCAACGCCTAACTTCCTAAGTCTGTCCACCTCATAACTATCAAAATGAAATATCCAGTTGTAAGGATTATATATCATATCTGAATATAATGTCATACATGGACTGTCATAACACCATGATATGTACTTTATCTTCTTTCTCCAGGCTACTTTAGATATAACAGGAAGAAAGTTACAACTTAAGATACTATCAAATCTCTTATGAACATTTTTGTCATAATTATCATCTACATTAATAGATGCACTATACTCACTGACACTTTCTACAGCATCAGCAGACAATTTGTCAATATTACTATACCCTCTGTCTATAATTCTCTCTATAGATTTTATAAAGGCAGCATCTGATATATTATTTTTCAATTCATAACTGTATACGTAAACATTATGTCCTGATTCACGAAGCGTAGTAATAACATCATTTTTAATAATTTCATCCCATGTATAGTAAAGTATATTCATATATTTTGTCCTTTATATAATCAATTCATTATTTCAATTACTATCCATTCGTCACTTATTCTATTGTTTCACAACTCTTTCAAATGTGTATGCAAATCATAACCTCCATGTTTATCACATTTCTATCCTATATAATTCATATCATTATTAACATAATATATGTATGCATTGATTAATTCAAGTTATATTTTCTGCTGTGTCTTATATAATTTCATATTATGTTACAAAAAATGTCTTGAATAGGATAATAAAATATCTCTTATCATAAGCATATGTTATAATACACTTAATTGCTAAACCATAAGTTCTGAACATATGAAATCTTCTGCTCTACTAAATATTATTTCATATATTCAGCGTATATGCAGAGTAAAGTAATCATACATGAAAGAGCGCTTACATTATTTATGAATTATGAATACGATGAACAGTATGTAGAACAGGAATTAAGCAAAGAATCAGACTGGTATGTTGAACACAAAGAGGATGTATCATCACTCAGGCAGTCTATCAATACGTTGCTGTCTACGAACAGTATCCAATCTATATATAACCTGTGCATATGCTTCGAAGACATCCATCTGGTTAATACTTTTCGTGCTGTACCTGATATAGCCTACTGTATAATAGGTATAACTATAACTATGACCAAATTCAATATGCAGCCAATAGACAGTATATTTCTATTAAATGTATTATCAGTAGATGAACTTATCAATAAAATCAATAAATACAAATTCTTACTATTAAACATTGAATTCAATAATGATAAAGATAAATCCATATGCGATATTACAAATGATTATGTCAATAATGTTATTTCCCCTGCTGCCCTTTATTATCTGATTCAGTGTTCATCAGTTGATAGCAGACATATATTTGATGAAATATGTAACTATATACATGATAATAATTACGAAGATAAATATGTACAACTACTTGATACATACAACAAACTAGCGAAATAACATTTATAATGAAACAAGAAAGATTTTCAGAAAACACTATATAGATATGATATAAAATGATATACTCTAAATAGTCATGGTATGATAGGATTCTGATTTCACTATTATACACCACTTATTTAGTAACTTATGGAATATAATAATACATCATGGAGGATTGTATGATTAAGTCAGTGCTTTATAGCTGCTAACTTAACACAGAAATAATAATATGAATCGAAATACATCAATAATATTAATAGCACATAACCAAAAAGACCTTATAGTTAATCAGATTGAACTATTAAAAATATTTAATAACATTGATAAAAGCTCGATAATTATAGTCGATAATTATTCATCTGATGGTCTGAAAGAGTATCTTTGGAATCAGAATGAAATAGATTATATAATCTGTGATGAGCAATTAGAAAATTATTCAACAATATTAAATACCTGCATATCTGAATTCACACATGATAACGATATATTAATCATTGATCCTGTTAGTGTATTGCTACCGGGCTGCATTGACTCTCTATGTAACAAGCTTAATCCCGAACTTAGAATATATGCAATCACTCCTGATTGCATTTTTTATGGAGATAACAATATAACAACTATAGAAGAGGCAATATCATATTCTGAACATATAACGCATAATTCTGAATTATCTAAGGCAATGAAACCTTACAATACCACTGTACTTATAAGTCATGAAATATTGTCCTCATGTCATCCATTTGATGAGCATATATCCTCTTCTAATATATGCTACTCTGACTTCTTCATGAATAATATTATTCATGATAGATTTTTATATACAGTAAACAATGCATATCAATATATCATCGGGAAAAGAAATAACTATTATGAAAAAATACTGGGAATCGATTATGATATGCCTTATGTAAGGAAAAAATGGAACATGAATTACATGAATATGTTCCCTAATCCTAATCTTGTTGCTAATATAAAAGAACCTGTTAATGAAAAACTAAATATACTTGAAATCGGCTGTGACTGTGGTGCAACATTACTTGGCATACAGAAGGTATACCCTTGTGCTTCTATATATGGTATAGAAATCAATCCAGTATCAGCTAACATAGCTTCTCATATAGCACACATAAAATCAGCTAATATAGAAGAATCTGTTGATGTGTGGAATAATGTGAAATTTGATTATATAATATTTGGCGATGTGCTTGAACATCTTCATAATCCGTCTGATGTTATAAACAGATGCCGACATATACTTAAAGACCATGGAAAGATTATCAGCAGCATACCTAATCTAATGCACTATTCCGTACTGTATCAACTTATCAATGGCAATTTCACATATACCGATACTGGTCTGCTTGATAAAACACATATTCATTTTTTTACATACAACGAAATAGTCCGCTTATACGATGAGAATGGATATAAAATCTTATCAATGAATGCATCTATGAACGTTAACGAAAACAATAAAAATGTAACTGATTTCATAGATTCTCTATGTGAATTATCCGATCATAAAAACAAACAACTTTTCGAAGCTTTTCAATACATTACACTAGCTGAGAAAATTCCCGACTAAATATTACTGGATATTTATGCAATATATTGCAATCATCAGACATCAGTCAGGGCAAAATACTTTTTGCCCTGACATCGTTATATAATACCATATAATAATATCAACTGAAAGGCTGCGTAATTTATGAACAATAGTAAATTCTGTTTTATAATGTGTTCCAACAATAAACAATATGAAGAAGAATGCATGCTCTATATCAATAACATTAAAATTCCAGATGGTTACAGTGTCGAACATATCATAATACATAATGCTGCATCAATGACATCTGGGTACAATAAAGCAATGCATTCATCTGATGCCAAATACAAAATATACCTTCATCAGGATGTCTTTATACTTAATAAAAATTTCTTATATGACCTATTAACCTATTTTAAAGACCCTTCTGTTGGCATGATTGGTATTGTAGGTTCGCCTGATTTTCCAAAAAACTGTGTTATGTGGTATGGCTATAGAATTGGCATTTTCTATTCAAATAGCATATATTCATCTTCTTATAATGAGTTTCAAAAAATCTATACGCCAACCCAGGTAGAAGCCGTTGATGGATTTCTGATGGCAACCCAATATGATATTCCATGGCGTGAAGATATTTTTACTGGATGGGATTTCTATGACATATCTCAATGTTTTGAATTCAGAAAAGCAGGATATAATATAATCATTCCACCTTCTGATACACCATGGTGCTTTCATGATGATGGTATATTAAATCTCACTGATTATAATAATAACCGTAAACTATTTCGTGAATATTATAGCTCTATGTTATAACAATATTCTCATTAAATACCACAAATTTAACAGCCTTAATCAATCATAATATGACATGAATGATAATATTCTAAACGGAGATTAACCATATGCATAAAAATGAAGCAACTGAAGAATACGTCGACAATATATTAGCTGAAGAACAACACAGAATAGAACTAATTGCAGAAGATTTAAAAACACTAAAGCACAACATCAATCTATTTTTACAGGCAGATAATGAAAACTCAATTTTTAATCTGTGTACATTTTTAAATGATGCCAATTTCATATACACATACAATGCGGATTCAGAAATAGCATATTGTATAGTTGCCGCATATATAACAGCACAGGAATTCAACGATTCAGCTAACAATATTTTATTTCTTCGCAACTTACATTCCATAGAAGAAGTTGTTCACGAAATAACTGAATACAAATTCAATATTATAAATATAGAATTCAATACTAACAGGGATAATGCATTAAATGAACTATATACTAAGATATCCAATACTAAATTATCAACCATAGCATTAAAATATTTCATAAACAATTTTTCTATTAATAAAAAGCATGTGTTGACATATATATCAGATTACTTTAAGCAACACGATAGTGATGCTGATCATATAGACCAGTTTAATTAGCATCAATCCACTAATTTAGTACAATTCAACCTTCTAATAATAAACTATCCATTCTAGAAATTAATGCACATTGTGGTGCTAATTATGCCCATATTAAATACATATGCCCAAATCTTGAATATATCGGTATTGAAAATAGTAAACATATATATGATTACAATAAAAACGCCACAAACGCTCCAATCGCTATAGTAACTCACTACATATTTCATTATATATATAATCCGATGCCAACTCGCCATTCTTCCCATAATAATCAAGTTCTCTATAAAACACCTCTTCTCTGATACTCTTCTTCTTATCATCCCCCGCTAATATAACGTTTACAATAAAATTTTCTATTTCTGTATAATTACGTCCATCAGCCATATAATGAGCCGGCATCAATGCTTTGCCTAAATCATTGAAACTTTGTTCATCTCTTGTTAAAAACAATAATGGCTTCTGAACATACAGATATTCACCTACAAATGACATAGAATCCATTATCATCCCATCTGATGTTTCAAATATTGTACGATAATCTTCCTCTTCAACAACTTTTCCATTCGGCAGCTCTCTCCATCTGTTAATATAAGCCTCATAATCCTCATAAGAATTCATATATCCATTCTGAACAACTGCATTTCTTAAATTAGGATGAGGCTTGAATATAAATGAAATGTTATCTTTATATTTTTCAGCCAAATATAATAAAAAATACATATTTGAAGCAAAAGTTGAAAAATTGACTTCATTTGTATTACCTACAGAAAAATGAGGTGCAATTATAATTTTTTTATATTTTCTTATATTACTATTTTGCGGAGTTTTCCACATATTTCCTATGTCTAAATCAGTATAATTATGTTTCTTGTAAAAATAATCCATCTTAACATAACCACTATTTCTTATATTGCTGCCTTTTAGCATTTCATATTTGCAAAATGAATTATAATCATGTACTGATTCAGTATAAGCTCTCCATTGCATATTAATAAAATCATTATTATATAATCCTACTTTATCATAACCTCCATCTGGTGATTGTCCTACTGATAAACCATACGATATATACATATTAATAACTGACGAAGGAAGCTTCGTAATCTGATAATATTCAGCCATATCCAAATACCATGGCGTAACATTAATAACCATGTCAGGAAATCCACCTATATCTTTCCAACCACATATTTCATCAGTATCTGTATTATATACTTTTTCTACAATATATCCCCGGTTTTTAAAATAATTATAAGTCTGAATATATATTTTTCTTCTATCATAATAATTTCTTCCAGCTAATGGTACAGGTATTACTTTTACATCAAACCGACCATCTGCGGATAATTTGTTATAAATATCTTCAGCCGGCCATTCAGCTGCTGAAATAGGTAAGAAAGCTACGTTTATCTTCTCCCCATCACTTATTTTCCCCCTAATCAGAGCTTTTCCATAACTTATATATGACTTATAACATATATCAAACAATTTATCACAGCCTTCTATAACATTTCTCATAGAAAATAAAGCTATGAGATGTTCATATCTTAGTTGTGACATATACTTATAACTGTTAATTTTATCTTGTTCACCATCAAATAAACCTATATCATATATATTTAATAATTCTGTAATTAAATCAGCTACTCGGTCTTCATCTAATTGCATCTGATTATCTATCATTTTCATAACTTTCAATCATCCCACACTTCATTATATCCTTCTGATTCCTCTTGTACAATCTCAACCATCTGCCTGGCGGTAAGCTTCTCCTGATATCTTGGATTATTAAACAGATTTTCATGGTCTTCCCGGACTGAATGCAATTTCTCGAAAGAAATTGCATAGAAATCTTTTCCCATCCATTCATAATCACGTTCTGTCATCTTCTCTGGATGAAAATAATAGCCACCATATCTAAAAGAATGCCAGTTACGATATTCGTATATTTCCGGATGTTTTATCATCATATAATTTCCATAAGTTTCAAATTCACTAAAACTGTTTTCCTGTATATGTTCTATTCTTATTGCATTAAGAATTTTTTTCCAGAAATTATTTCCTTTGATATTATCATTTTTCTCTATAGTAGCAATCAGTTCTTTCATATAATTTCTGTTAAATATCATATGTTCTGATATAAATGAACAACCAGCAATCTTATCTATTTCTGGTAATATCTTGTGCATTGTTATGAAGTATTCTTCATGATACTCATGTTTCATATCAAAATACGGCTTTCCTGAACTGTCAAACATGGAAAAAGCTTTGCATGGAACCGTATCTCCATCCCAGCTCATATAATATTCATCATTGCATATCATAGCATATTTCATTTTTAGGAATTGCTGATAATACCATCCCACTATTCCTCTTGGAAGTTCTCTTCCACATAGAATATCTGACATAATTTCTTTCATATAATTATATACATCCTGAAAAGATATTATATCATTCTCATTCACATATCCAGCCTTCTCACCTAATTGAGAATTCTCAACCATCTTACCAACTTCCACATTCCCTACAAATATCACTTTTCTGACAGGTAAATACTTAACTATTCTAATATTATTGCATTCAATACGCTTGTAATCATCTGCTGTAACGATAACAATAGCATTATATTCTACTATATCTGTTGTACTCTTATCCATATAATTCCCCTTATCATCTACTCCATTCATACTTTAATTACATTATAAGATTGATTTCTTCTATAATCATATATGTTACGTGCATAAATATTGTACTATTAGTTACTATGTAACCTCTTCCATTTTAGCCATTTATCAATATTACTTTATATATGAGCAAAAAAATCATATCGTATATATTAATTTTTACAATTTAATGCTCTAATCAAATACTGATAAGTACTAAATTGCTGTTCATTAGCTACACCGGTAATTTTACTCAATGCTTCTATGAATTCTTTTTTTCTGTTTCTGATATATTATTACTCTCATAATCATTATTAATATTAATATAAGTTTCAGGTGCATATCCACATTGCACCAACATACTAATTATTGATTTTAGTGTAAAAAATTTAATATGGGTTTTGTCAAGGATTCCCGCCTCTTCATAATGGAACTCTCCTCTTAATAACGGAAGAAGTACAGATATATGCATAATATTAGAAACACTAATTATCAGCTTGGAATTTTTCTTCATGTATTCTCTTATCTTAATCAACACCTTATCAGGAGCATTTAAATGTTCTAGCACATCTCCGAATATAATATAATCGAAATATTCTTTATCATAATAAAGCGACATAATTTCTATATTTCCCTGAATTATGTCCAGATTATTTGAACCTATTTTTGAGATTCTGTCTACAAGTTCTATTCCTTTTACCTCTGAATTAGACTATAAATATTGTATTTTGGATAACATAGCCCCACAGCCACATCCTATTTCTAATATTTTAATATTATCTTTTTTATCAGCATCTATTAATGATATTATGTCCTCTCGTGCATATGAATAATATTCTATATCAAACTTCCATTTATCAGAAAACATATTTCGATTTATTCTCATCAGCTCCTATTGCTTCTCTTTAATCCTTCCAAATGCCTGAGAACCCCAATGAAATATAAAACTGTTATGACATAATATACACTGATAACCAGCATATTGTAATCTTATACATATATCATTGTCTTCATAGTACCCCATTCCATATCTTGTATCTAACAAACCTGCAACATCTAACGCTTTTATCACATTTATTACATTAACACATTAGTTATTATCAATCCTGCTCTCAATCGCCTTTTTCAACTTCGTAGAACTCGTGCTCTTCGTATAAGGAAAGAACACCATCGTAGCCCCATTCTCTTCTAGGAACTTCTTCTCTTCCAGCCAATACGGATTATTCTCATAATCACTGCCTGAGAACTGGACATCGAAATGATACACTTTGAACATATCCCTTGTCCCTGCGAAATCAAGCGGAAGTTTCACTGCCTCATCGACATACCTACACGAACGCACCATCTCTATACGTTCCTCAAATGGTACGAAAGGTTCAGCCTGCTTATTAAGCCTTACTCCTTCATCTGATACAACTCCGACTATCAGATAATTACACATTTCCTTAGCCCGCCTGAACATATTCAGGTGCCCAATGTGGAACAAATCAAACACTCCGGCTATGTAACCAATATTATAAGGTTTCTGCCCAGCTCTGGCATTATCTTGTGCACACTCATTCTGATAATTATTCTCAGCCGCATTACTATCATCCCTATCATCTTCTATGTCACAGGCACCATTAATTCTTTGCACACTTAATCTATTCAGCTTATTAATAATGTTCTGACGTTTCTTATTAGGATAATCCCTGCCTGGATCATATATATGGTATTTTTCCACCCCTAACTGCCTTAACTGGTTCACTACCCCATAATATTTCTTTATACATATTATAATGTGTAGTTCTGATTTATCTATATCTCTGACTATATCTGGTGGATTCACTGGAATACCATCTATCTTAGTACCCCATAAAGACCTATTGTTATCTATAATCGAATATATGTCATACTCATCTGTGAACTGTGCTAAGAACCTTTTCGTATATGTTCCCGAGCCGAATATAATCAGTTTCTTAGTCTTACCATCTGGTGACAGCTTATCCAGTCCTGCAAATATATCATTGAATATATAATTATATTCCCTATCACTATAATTGACCTTTTCTCTGTTAGTATTCACTGTCACAGGATTAGTTCTTTTCTCATTGTAATATGGAACAAGTATCTCCTGATTGCGCAGAACCTTTATAAATCTTGATGACATACGTGACCATATATCCTCACATTCAAGAAGATTATATCTTTCCATAATCTCACGTATTGTCACGATACTCTCAAACTGTTTATCTGTGCCATCATATATTATCATTATTGAACGATACATAATCACATTAGCTGGACAGTTCTCCCAGTAGAATTCCTGGTCATAGAATATGAATCTGTCTTTCTCACTCTCAGCCTCTTCATCATAGAAACAATTCAGCGGAACCATATCTATATATCCCTTAGCCAGAATGATGCCCATATCTCTTCCGTTCGCACTGTTTCTATCCTTATCAGATATTATATCGGTATGCTCAGAAGAATTGATTATAAGCTCATACATTGTATCCATAGCTCGCAGATATGCTGCCTTATCCCTTTTAGCTATGTCTTTCAGCTTAAGCATGGCAACAGGCTTATCTATATATGGCATAACAAGCTTATCACCTTCTATATGTGAATCCACAACATTAATTCCATGTTTCTGTAATTCAGACTGATTGTTTCTTATAATTTCCAGTTTTCTTAGTCCCTCTGGATATATAGCTTTCTTGTATACAGTTTTAGTCCAATTATTATTTGATTTATTCTCCTGAATATTATTATCTGACTTGTTACATTCTGATATGACAGTAACCATAGCATTATTCATACCACGATCCATGGAGATGGTTGCATGAACAATATTATTGTGCTTATCAACCGCACTACTTTTTTCACATTCTATTATATATGCATTCGCCATCTTATGAAACAAGCTATTCTTAATAAGATCCGTATACAGATACTGTTCATCCATGAACACACTCTCTGGGTGATTGTACAGCGGAAAATATCTCATGGACAGTTCCTCAACAGGTGTATAATCATCTGCATATACAAGTTGTGTTTCCTGTAATGATGGCATAACAGAGTAGAACCTGCTCTTGAATCCTGCATCACATAATATCTTATCAAGTTCCACCTGCGAATAACAACGTCCTTTTATATATCCTTTATCTGCTGCCATCAGCCTTCTATAATTCTCTATACCATCAAAACTATGATTCGTATAAGGATCCCTGTCTCCACAGAAATACTTGATAGCATAACGATTCTCCGCACCTATAATTAATCTTCCATCAGTTTTCAAGTGACTGTAGAATATATTTAACAACTGCTGATAATCTTCACATTGTTCTATAATATCTATACCAACTATATAATCATATAAATGTGTCTCTTCTGATTGATTGACATTATCATTAACATTAGAAATATTATATTCACTTTCATTGTTAACTGACAGATTATCATCTGACTTATCCACTGTAGCATATTCTCCACGTCCACACAACGTACATAACGAATACTTGTCTACACTGCCTTTACCTTCAAGAAATTCAACAACTGACTCATCAGCTTTATCATTATATACATATAATATGTCACTATTTTCCCTGAATTCATACCAGACTATAGCACTCTTGGAAAACTCTCTTACTATTTCTTTATAATCCGATACATTCTCTACACGTTCCATTATAATAATTCCTCCATGAATTAAATAAAGCCTTTAGAGATATTATACTCTAAAGGCTTTATTAATTGCAAATTTAATTGTTTTTAAACCACCTACATAACCCATTCTTTCGTTCTTCCATATACAATATGAATCATTTGTCATATACCTGATTCCATTGTAATAATGCACACCTAATATTTTATTCTTTATTCTTGAATAAAATCTGCAAATGAATTAACATTTAACTATACATAATATAAACAGCCGCTTTACATAACACTCACATTGAAACATTATTATATGGAGATTAGTATGAACACAAAGGAAATACTCATAAAACTTAAAGATGCCATCATTAATAACGCCTTGGATACAGGTGATATTCCAGTCAACGATATAAAAGAAGCTCTTATTGCAGAATATACAGTTGCTATAGGAAAAGATACTATTGAATATAACCGTCTTCTCAATTATTGTTCTCTTATTCCTGATACTGGACTTAATAAGAATGAAGCTATAAGCTTTATAGACAGAATGATTAATTATTCTATAGAAATATCTAAACATGCATCTGTAAATACCACCGAACTTCCTGATAACATTGACCCTTATGAACAATATCAGACATACCTTGAGCTATCAGCACATTATAAGGCAGTCAACATTAACCAATATTATCTATGTATGGAAAATGCTTACTTTCATTGCAAAGATGCTAAAACAAAACAGAAAATACATGATAAAATGACAGCTGTCAAAAACGCTGGCCATATTACTGTTAAGCCAGTCAGCATAGTAATCGTATCATATAATTGTATGTATCTTATGCAAAAATGTATAGAAAGTATACGCAATTACTGTTATAAGCCTTCTTATGAAATTATTGTTGTTGATAATGCTTCAACTGATGGTGTTACTGACTGGCTTGAACAACAGCCTGATATCATACTTATAAAAAGCAATACAAACCTTGGATTCCCTAAGGGATGTAATATCGGTATACTTCATTCAAAAAAGGAAAATGATATATTCCTGCTAAATAATGATACACGACTTACACCTAACGCATTGTTCTGGTTAAGAATGGGATTATATAAAGACGAGGAAACGGGCGCAACTGGTGCTATATGTAACTATGATAGCACGCTTCAATACCGCGAATTATTCTTTACAGCTCTTGATGATTACATCAGATATGGTTATATGAATAATGTTCCTATGAAAAATGCCTACGAAGAATGTACTATTTTATGTGGATTTGCCATGATGTTAAAACGCCAGGCACTGGATAAAACTAATCTCTTAGATGAAAACCTCTCTCCTGGTTACTATGATGATGATGATATATCAATGCAGCTGCGAAAACTTGGATACAGATTATATGTATGCCACAACAGCTTTATATATCACGCAGGAAGCCAGAGCTTTGGTACTCTTCCATCTGACAGCATATTAAACATATGCAGCCGTAACAGAGATTATATATGGAAAAAATGGGGATTTGACCCACTTAATAATAGTATTGGTAGCATATTTAAAATGATATATGCAACAGCAGAACCACTTGCACTGCTTGAAATAAACGCACATAATGGTGCAAGCTATGCACATCTTAGCTATATATGTCCTAAACTTAGATATGTAGGCTACGAAAGCAATCTGTCTTATATACCGCTTACTATCAAAGAGGCTCATATTACCTACACTGATTATGATAACATAGACTTTTGCCAATATAACAAAGAATTCAACTACATTATAATTAACAATGCAACTGAATATAACGAAGCTGAACGTAACAGTTTATATGCAAGATTATATGGCTGTTTAAAAGTTGACGGACAGCTTATATGGAACGACAATACACCTCATAATGACTAAGCACATATTGATAAGTGGTAAAACATCAAAAGATGTTTTACCACCAACTAGCTCAATACTCTATTATTCCTGCGATATTCTTGCATCAATAGCCTTCTTAAGCTTAGTCGAGCTTGTACTCTGTGTATAAGGGAAGAACACTAGTGTTGAACCATGCTTCTCAAGGAAATCCTTTCTTGCAAGCCAATATGGATTATGTTCATAATCTCTTCCTGAGAACTGTACATCGAAATGATATACCTTATACATATCCTCTGTATCAGAAAAGTTAAGTGGATATGTTACAATAGCAACGTATCCGTATATCATCTAATCTATAAGCACCAGTCACTTTTAATAATTGGTTCGTGAGATATTCCCCATTTAAAGGATACATCTTCTCCACAATATATACACGATTCCATGGGCTGGATAAGCCTGTTCTTAATCTTCCATCCATCAAGTCACGGCTCATATATATATATACAATCATTCTTATCCATTTCTGGAAGTTTCTCATTATATCTTTCATTAAAATATTTGTTCAGAAACGGAGTGCAACACGCTGCCATCATTCCTCTTGATAAAAAAGTGCAATTTCTTCTCATACACTGATTAAATATCACTTTCTTATCTGAATCACCATGAATATTAATATGCTTAGCAAAACTTTCTTTTTCCAATCTCAATTCTGCGTTCAATTCATGTTCTTTTATAAAAGTAACAATCTTATTATTATCCAGACATTCATAATCTGATATAGATATTAACACATTATTATCTTTAATAATCTGAATCAAATCATCGGATATCGATAATAATAATATTCCATTAGTAACAACTGTGATACAGGCATATGGAAATGCATCTCTTGCTTTCCGGTTCAGTCTGCAATACGCCATCTATCTCACCTTTATTATACATTTCCAGTAATTCACTTAATGAATATGTAACATCTGAGTCTGTATATTCACCTAGGCATACATCAGATAGCCCCACTACCGAATCTGCTGCAATCTCTCCAGCGTATGATTCCAACTGGCTGCCTGTCCAAATAGCACTAATCTCATAGATATTCTCCTACTTTTCTATACACTATATTTATACACTATATTTAACAACTTGGATAATATAATACTTCTCCACTACTATTATCAACTATCTATCCTATAGTAAGTACCAGTATTACTTTATTATTCACAATATAATACAGTTTCATTAACCAAGTTAGTATAATGCCTTAACCACATTTTATAATCTGGATTGAGTGATAATATATATTCAGGTATTTCAAATATATCTTCTGGCTTATGATATACACAGATAGCTAACTTAGGCTTATACTTTCTGATAGTCTCCGCGCACCCTTTCAGTGCTGCAAGCTCTGAACCTTAAATATCCATCTTGATAAATGTTGGCGGTTCATGAGTTTTGAAAAAGTCATCTAGCTTTATTACATCAACTTCGACATATCATTTATCACTAATTTGGGTACAGCTGCTATTGGTACTAAAATGAATATGCCTACATTGAGTCGAAATATTCCATTAATTTATATACTTATATGGTCACTCATCAAAATGAATTATGTCAAATCGAATATTAAAATACATAATTTATCTATAACATATAAATATATTATAATATTCATATTACTGTTATCTATTACATTGCAAGTGAAAATCAATTAAAACCCAAAGTATAATTTAATAATGTTCATTATCAAAATTAGGAATTTTACATTTTCAACAAATCATTATTGATACATATTATGTATTACCTCTTCTGCTTTTATATTTGCTTGTAATAAAACATCTAACGTTGTCAATTCTATATTTTCATATTCCAAAATAGCTTGTTCAAGAGTTCTCATAGCACATATATATCCCTCAGCAACTTTGTCAAAACGCAATATTGTTTGCAATGTGGTCGTAATTGTTGCCATAACTGAAATAAAAATTCTAATTGATAAATTTAATTTTTCATCCATTACCATATATATTGTTATTGATGAAAAACTCACAGACATAACCACTAACAAATAATGTATTCCTATAAAAAAGCCATAACAAAGTCTATACATTCTCTGTTTATGATAATACATTTCTGGAGCCTTTTTATTAAAAGGTTTTTCACTATCCTCAAAAAATTTTTTTCCAACATCTTTATTATGGTAAAAATGTGTAAAAAACAATAATATTCCTATTACAACTAATGTAACAAACACACTTACAACTATTGTCCACATATCCCACCTCCAAGTGTAACATTAAGTCTATCATAACTCTTTCTGTTAACATTCATAAAACTTGCTATATTCATTCTGCTGTAATTATAATATTTTATTACACCAAGACATTTTTTCAAAAAATCTTATCCTAAAAAAATTCTTCAAGTATATCCGCAATCCTCACACTTGCGAATCCATCGCCATAAGGATTTTTTGCCTGCGCCATTTTAGTGTATTCTTTATCATCTGTTATAAGTATTTTAAAATTATTATATATATTCTCTTCATTCGTTCCAACAAGGCGCAATGTACCTGCTTCAACCCCTTCTGGGCGTTCCGTTGTATCTCTCATAACAAGAACTGGTTTTCCAAGACTAGGAGCCTCTTCCTGAACTCCTCCACTATCTGTAAGAATAAGATAACTCTTCTTCATAAAATTATGGAAATCCATTACATCAAGCGGCTCTATAATATGTATTCTGTCACAATCCCCCAATTCCTCATCCGCTATCTGTCTGACTACAGGATTCATATGAATCGGATATATCGCTCTTATGTCGTCATGTTCTTCAACAATCCTTCTGATTGCCCTGAACATATTGTGCATAGGTTCACCAATATTCTCTCTGCGATGTGCTGTAATTAATATCAGCCTGTTATTGCCAACCCACTCCAATTCACTATGATAATAATCGTCTTTCACAGTAGTCTTTAATGCATCAATTACAGTATTTCCGGTAACATACACCCTTGATGGATTTTTACCCTCTTTTATAAGATTCTCCTTAGCGCGTTCTGTCGGAGCAAAATTGTACTCAGAAATAATGCCAACTGCCTGTCGGTTAAACTCTTCCGGATATGGGGAATATATGTCATATGTTCTAAGTCCAGCCTCAACATGTCCAACTGGAATCTGCATATAATAGCATGCAAGTGATGCTGCAAATGTTGTTGAAGTATCTCCATGAACTAGAACTATATCTGGTTTTACTTTTTCAACAGCATCCTTTATCCCATTCATTACATTAATAGTTATATCAAACAGTGTCTGTTTTTCCTTCATAATGTGCAAATCTATATCAGGTATGATATTAAAATCCATAAGCACCTGATCAAGCATCTGTCTATGCTGTCCAGTAACACACACAATCACATTATTATCTGGTCTCTTACACAATTCTAAAACCAATGGACACATTTTTATTGCTTCTGGTCTGGTTCCAAAAACAACCATTATATTTCTCATAACATCCCTCTCCCTAACAAATGGAATAAAAATTGTTAATTATATCATCACTTCCAATATAATTATTAATTTTATACCGATAAAGTATATTTTCCATAATTCTATATGTTTCACCTGCATTTGATGCAGATATAATTACAAGCATATTATCATCTTCATTATCTGCCAGTTCAGATATATTGATAACTTCTATTCTGCCAATACACTGCATACCCGCATTATCAGACACAACAAAATTAGTTATCTTATCATAGACGCCAATATTATACAGATGCCTCAATATATACTGTCCTCTTTTTCCAGCTCCATATATCACTATAGACTCTGCTTTTTCCAGAACAGCCTTATTGCTGTTCTTAATATCAATGGTGGACTTACAAAATTCTATAGGATTTTCTGCTATCTTTCTGTACCATTCTATTAAATATGGTTCATCCTCTATGTCTTTCCCATATTTTTCATAGTCTTTCAGAACATAACTCAAGAAATTTTCCTTTAATTCATCAGCAATTCTATAGTAATTTCCATAATTTCTAGCCAGTCTGTAATAATTACATTCCTTAACACTATCACTGCCGGCATTCTTATCTTTCAATATTCTTTCTATATAATCATATTCATTAGACATCGCAAGCACCTTTGCCTCACTCTTAATTGATGCCATAGGATTATCCTGTCTGTACATATAATATGACTTGCCAATCCACATAGCCCGGTCTGCAAATGTCATTGTCTGGAACCAGAAACCATTATCCTGATATGATGCCCCAGGCGTTTCATTAAACCTGATATTATGTTTTTTTAAGAAATCACTCTTATAAATCCCCGTCCATATATTCATCAGAAACTTATAAAACACATGCCTGTCATTGCCCATAAGTACTTTATCATAATATTCCTTAAGATAATCATAATGGACATTGTAAGAATAACCGATTCTCTCCCACCAGAAAACTGCATCTGACTTGACAAAATCCAGATTTGATTCTTTGGCAGCTTTATATAATTCCTCATACATTTCCGGCAGAATACAATCATCACTCTCAACAATTCCGATATACTCCCCCTCAGCACAATCCATGCCAACATTCATTGAATTACCATATCCCGAATTTTTCTTGTGTATAACCTTAATTCTTGAATCCTTTTGTGAATAACTGTCTAATATAGCTCCACTGTCATCCGTAGAACCATCGTCAATACATATTATCTCAATTTCCTTTAATGTCTGATTCACAATGCTGTCCAGACATTTTGACAGATATTTTTCAACATTACATACCGGAACAATAATTGATATCTTTGGCATACAACACCATCCATTCTACAATAAATTATTTTCGCTAATAATCTTCATTAATACATTTTCAAGATGCTTTCTATCATACTTGGAAAAATAGTGATTAATGTGTTCTTTTCTATATTCAATATAATCATCTTCTGCCATTGTTTTATTTACAACATCTACTAAATCATCCCTGTTATCAACAAGTTCAACAATATTATTGATTTCCTGCCAGAATAGATTTTTCACATCCTTAGATACCATCAGCCACACCATCTTCATGTTATCATTAAGAAATGTTGCTTCAAGTGTCGCCCCTGATTTTGCATCAATAATGGTTAAATCACCAATAAACATAAACTTGTCCAGACCATATTCCGGCTGCAAAACCATGTCCGAAATCTCATATAATTTATTCAGGTCATCCTTCTTACTGTCCAGTCTGTATGTACAATGATGTGGCTTTGTAACAATATAATACGTATCTTTCAGGCTCTTTAACTCATTATAATAAACCGGTATTGAACTATTTTCATCCCATGTTGGCAGATACGCTATAATTTTCTTTTCTGTCTTGATACCTAATTCCTCTCTCACCCGTTCCCGTGTCATATGGTTACCTGCAATGTCATAATACTTAGGATAGCCAATATCATATGCTCTGTCCGAATCAATATACCTACAGCATAATTCACGGTCAAACTGTCCATTAGACATCTTATAATCAAATCCGGCAGTACCTTCCTCTGATGCCCCAAATGCATTCTTTAATAATGAGCATCCATACTGAAGATTAATCTTAATTGTTTTCTTACTATATCTGGCAAGATTTCTGACTGCCTGGGTAGTAAATGCTATATCAGCATAGGCATCCCTCATTGTATGATATTCGAGATTTTTTTCATCTAATATTCCAACCGCCTTATCATAATCAAAATAATTACCTACAACATGAATACTTCCAGGCTCTGATACAAAATATGCATTAATCCCTCTAGTTCTAAATGCATCATAAAAAGGAATAAAATGCTCTATTTCAAATGAATCAACAAGATAAAATTCAACCGTTACCGCATTAAAATCACATGCTCCGCCATATTTTTTTAAATAATCCCTGGCAATCTGTTTCATCCTAAACAGACGGCTTGCCTTATCCTTAAATATCTCTATGAATTTATCTGCTCCATAATGGTTTAATCCATAATATTCAAGATCATCATATACAAAATAATCATATATCCCTTTATTCTGGCATTGTTCTTCTATCTGCACTGTATTAATACTGGAAGCTGTTATTACAAGAATTTTGTCACTATACGATGCACAATACTCATCTAATGAAATAACTTTCTTCCCATACTTTTCAGTACATTCACCATTTTTTACAGAATTATCACAAAAAGCATACACATAATCTGAACCAATTATATCTAATGCCTCTTTGCCTATTTTACCTGCCCCAAATAATATAATATGTTCGTTTTCCATAGTACTCCTCTATGTCCACTCTGAATCCTCTTTATGTGAAACGCCCCATTCTATTTTTTCAGATGCAAATGTATCACAATATCTGCAAAATGGAATTGGCTTACTAAGAAATTCCATTATCTCTTTTAAGCTCTCTGCCTTATATATATCTATATAATCATGTGATGACTGCTGAAATCTATCGCCAAATGCTTTATTAAAATGTCTTACCTTGGCAGCCTTTGGACAAGGATATAATTTTCCATGTTCAAGAACAGTACAGTTATTGGCATTAGAACAATGTAAAAACTGTTGAATCTCATTTTTATCTCCGCTCTCTGATATAACAGTATGATACCATCCATCGGCGGCATGACCAAAGATTTTATATTGTATACCATGCGCTATTACATTGTTTTTTATCTCTTCATAATCTAATTTAACAGGATATTGAGTTGGTGCAATTACAATATTGTACTGCTTACATGCTTTCCAGAAGTTCTCATCCATACGGTTTAAGAGTACACCATTAGTCACCAGATATATATTTCCATATGAAAAATAGTGTCTGACCAGCTCTACAATTCTTGTAATTTCAGGATGTAATAATGGTTCTCCTCCTAAAATATTTATATGATGAACCTCTCCATCTGACAACTCTGATAATCTTCTTAAATCCCTATCTAATTCATCTACATCTATGTATTCTTCGTCTGCTAATGGTGCAAAGCTACCACATGATTTACAATTAAGATTACAATGCTCCGCCACCTCAATATCAAAGAACAATGATGGTCTTGGCGTAATACGTGACATGAGTGCTCTATTAATATTAATTATTCTCTCATAATCAACTAAATTATCAGTATCTTTCATTCTATTTAATCCCTCCCTTTAAAATCCATGCATTAAATAATCCATCACTTGCACCTTCTTCATATGAAACATTCGAAATAATTTCTAAATCCATGCCATTATCCTTAGCAATATTACTAAAGAAATCATTATCAAACCACTGCTCCCAATTATCAATGTCAAGAGCACCAAGTTTCTCTTTATTCTTATCTATGACAATTATAATTCCGTCCGGTTTTGTTATACGTATAAGCTCTTTTAATGCATTATCAGTATATACAGCATGTTCAAGTGCCTCTGTCGTATAAGTAACGTCAAATGAATTATCTACATATGGTATATTAGTTAATATTCCCTGCTTTTTTTCTACATTTTCAGGAATATTCTTCATAACCTTTTCTGATAAATCTATCGCAAAATACTGTGCATCTGAAACATCTTCCAAAAGATTCTTTATATAGCAGCCCTTTCCACAGCCAACATCAGCTATTTTCAATCCATTTCGTTTTAACCCCTTTATCTGATTTAAAACAACCTGATATCTTCCATCATCTTTTGCCAAATTGCTCTTAAACAGCGGAGCCTGTGTCTCAAACTCTAATCTGCACTTATAATACAGTGCATCCAAGAAATATTTCACAACCCAGCTTATCTCACTCTGTGGGAAGTAATCAGGGCATTCCTTTCTATCAAATGGATTAGGATTATCTGTCATTGTATAACTACCATACCAACCACCAGATTCATTCTGAAGCTGCATTGCATATTCAAATGTTTTATTTCCTTTTTCCAGTTCTCCTAACTTGTACCATATAATAGCAAACTGGAACATTCCCGTTGAGCATGTCCATTCAACATCCTTATATGCTGGAATCATTCCATTCTCATGCTGGTATTTTCCCATATTATGCATGGCTTCTCTGGCTAAATCTGTCTGTCCTATATCACATAACGCTTCCATAACATATGCATAAAAATGTGATAAAAAACCAAATCCTAATATATCTTCCCTATAGTTATCTATATAATATTTTGCAACCTTATCTGCCATATCAATATAATATCTGTTATTGTATATTTTACCTGCCTCTATTAATGGTGATAAACAATAAAGATGTATAAGCTCAGAGCATATTCCCGGTGTTCCCCATGCATCCTTTACAGGTGTTGTAAGTCTTCCCTCTTCATTAATATTCGAGATAATCCATTCACAGCCAGCTTTAATGTTATCATCAATATTCATTCCAAGTTGCTTTGCTGCCAATAATCCCTTTAAAATCTGTGCTGAATCAAATACATAAGGTGCTTTTCCATCTGTATCATACCATGCACCATCTTCATGCTGTATACTGCAAAGCCATGCGGTATATGTCTTGGCAAGTTCACGTTCACCCCAGTTAATCAGCGTAGGAATATAATAACCAGTAACTTCTGGATATGATTTTTGCAATCCTGTATTATTAATGATTCCCTCTCCTTTAATTGAGTTATTATATATCCACTTTCTTGCTCTTTCACAACATTCAAGATAATTAATATCCTTATTCTGTGGTCTTTTAAGCTTAGTCACAATCTCCTGATATGTAGTAAATTCTTCTATGCCTGCATCTTTTAACTGCTTCATAACATCTAATGCAGCATTCTTTCCCACAGATACCACAATATCATAATCCTTATGTATTCTTATAAGCTCTTCAAAACTTATAATTTCAACACCATTTTTGGTATTGCCAACATTATCTGCATTATTATCAACATAATATGCAACTTGTCCCTCATCAAATAACTCATATGCTGTATCTCCAATTTTCCCAGCACCAAATAATATCTTTCTTTTCATCATATGGTCTCCTTCACACAATTTTCTATAGCTTTAAGCCAATAAAATTCCGAGATTCCATTGTTTTTCAACTGTTCTGCTATTGTCGATACATAATTACTTCCAACAGCTATCACTACCTGGCTGTCTCTGTCACGACTCATATCATTGATATACCTATCTAATGATACTATATCTATCCCCTGTAATTTCGTACCTATCCTGTCTTTACTGTTATCTATAATACGCTCTATTCTTTCTTTTCCAAAATAAGCGATTGCTCTGTTGGCAATTATTCCCGCTCCAAAAATAACAATACCTTTATCATTATCTATCTTATCAGATGTCCTTACCCATTCATATCTGCTTACATCTTCATCTTTTCCCCAGAATTTGGCTGACAGAAATTCATAATCATCTGTATTCTGTGTTAACATTTCCAAGAAAAGCATTTCTTTATATTTTCCTGTTACATTTGATATTAAATATTCCATATGCCTTTTTCTTAATCGGTATAATTGCTTATTAATATCATTTTTTCTTGTCCCAGTTAGACTGCTGGCATGCATTCGGTATGTATACAGGTTTTTATTTAAATGTCCTACATTATACTGTTCACTTATTCTAATCCAATATTCATAATCCTCAACCAAAAACATATCCGGGTCATACTCCCCAACTTTGTCAAGGACTTCCCTGCGATACATAAAGCTGGCGCCTACGCAATCTGCACAAAGAAGCATCTCTGGTTCCAGACACTGCTCCCTTATAAAATTCAATGAAGCATCAACAAAATCCATATCTGAATATACCAGACCAATCTCAGGATTATGATCTAAATAACCTGATAACTCTTCCAATGCATCAGCTTTATACAGATTATCATCAGATGTCCATGTAAGATACTCACCTCTGGCTTCCCTGAATCCTGCATTCAATGACCTTGGTAGTTTTAAATTGCTACTGTTATCAACTATTCTTATACGACTGTCAGCATCTGCATAACTTTGCATAATATCTCTTGAGTTATCTGTTGAACAGTCATTTACAATTATCAATTCCCAATCCTTATATGTCTGTTGTATTACACTCTCTATTGACTGCTTAAGATATTTTTCACCATTATAAACAGGCATTATAACACTTATCATTGTTTGTCTCCTACTTATGCTTTCTGCATATCTATCATTGCTTTAAATATTGCTATGTCATCCTTTGTTGTTATCTTAATATTCTTAGTTGATCCTTCTGAAAAATATAATTTTTCTCCAACATCCGCCATAAGCGTATTAGCGTATGAAGAACCATGAATACCAATATTATTCTCGAATCCGTAATTATATACATCCAGTATTCTACCATATCTATACGCCTGTGGTGTCTGAACAATTCTAAGCTTTTCTCTCGGTATATATTTATCAGTTGTCTCATCATCATCCGTCTCGAATATCTGCTCATATACTGGAAATGCTGATACTCCATTGCCTTTTCCCACACATGTATCTATACATGATGATATGATATCTGCATCTACCATAGGACGTATTCCATCGTGTATAACAACCACATCATCCTTATTAAGCTTTCCTTTAAGGTTTTCAAGACCGATTTTAATTGATTCCTGACTGCTTGTTCCACCAGATATTATATATCTAAGTTTAGCAATGCCATACTGTTCAGCATATGCACGTAATATATCATGCCATCCATCAAGGCAGACAACCTCAATAGCATCTATATTTTTATGTTTTTGAAACTGTTCCAGTGTATATATAATTATAGGTTTATCATTAACATTTATAAATTGTTTTGGTATTCTGTTACCTGTTCGTGAACCCACACCACCAGCAATTATTATCGCTACATTCATAATCTACCTCATCATTCTTGCTTTCACTATATCTATAGTATAATCCAGTATCTCGTTACACCCTAAACATTCCTTCCATCCCAGCTTTTTTAATTTATTATTATCCAGCAATGCTTTGGTTGCAGTTGAAAATCCTGCTTTTTCTTTTTCATCCGGCAAGTCAAATACAACTTTTTTGCCAGCATGTGAAGCAATCATATCTGCCAGCTCACGCATATACCATTCTCCTGAATCTGTTGATATATTGTATGCATTGCCATTCTCGCCACTTAACATTATGAATAATACCGCGTATGCAGCCTGAAAAACATCTATGTATGAATATAATTGTTTTCCTTCACTCTTTAATACTATATCTTCATTATTAGCTGCATTTTTTATAAACTGTGCTATAGCCTTACTATCTCTCAATGACATTGTTGGTCCATAGACTCTGCATAATCTTGGTATGACAAAATCCAGATTATACTTTTTGCCATATGCCTGACATAATGTCTCTCCTGTTCTTTTGCTTTCAGGATAACCCGCCCTTAATGTATTACAGTTAATATAGCCATTATATGTCTCATCAAACCTCTCTATATCGCCTTTATTCTCTCCGTATATTTCAACAGATGATAAAAATACGAATCTCCTGCATCCATGCGATACAGCATATTCCAGTAAGTTATTAGTTCCTATAACATTAGCTGTGATTGTACCTATAGGGTCACCGCTATAATCAACTGGATGTGTATTGCTCGCCGCATGTATTATATAATCAACTGCTCCGGCTTCTGTCATTGCATTATTAATGTCATGTTGGATGAATTGAAAACCATCATCATCTTTGTATTCACTAAACATCTCTTCAGCATGGCTCTTATCTCTTCCAATACCAGTTACATTATACTGCGTGCCATATGTTCTGTTTGAATATAATAATATATCCGTTAAAACAGCACCTATCATTCCACTTACACCAGATATTAAAATATTACATTTTCCCCTTGGCATTCTGCTTTCTAAATTAGATGAAACTTTTTTAATATAATCCCAATATAAATTATCTTTTATCATAATTAATGTCCTGCTTTTATTTATTTTTTCTTGCAGTCAAAACCGCTTTTCTTAACTCTGGTTCAATTACTTCACCATATGGGAAAAACATATATCCATTAGCAAATGTTATATTAAATCCTCTCTGTTCAAAAAAATCATGTATTATATCTTCGTCTCCTGACTTATGATATGTACATACAACACATGTCATATCTATATCAGAATCAATAAGTTTTTCCATACCCTTTATGACATCTGTTTCTTTACCTTCAATATCCATCTTCACAATAATTTTATCTATATTTTTATTATTAAGGACAAGCGTGTCTATTGATACAGTATTTTCTGAATCTGACTCATCTAACCATTTTTCTATAATTGTAACTTTATCCTTATATGGCTCAAATGTGCATTTAAGTGCTTCAATCCATTCCTTATCACATTCCACCAGATATACATGCTTTAGCTTTTCTATAACCTGTAAAGCAAAAAATCCTTCCGCTGCTCCTCCATCAATAAAAATATCTGCATTATCAAAATCTAATTTATCTATGTTATAGCAATGTGGAGAATTAACATCCTGTTCCTTGCATAATGAACAAAGATATGCTTTGGCATCATTAGTTTCTTTATATACAGAACTTAGATAAATCTTTTTTCCTTGCCAAAACGAATATAATAATCCATTACCACTATCCTTGTACACTTCAAATATATCTAATGGATAATTATTACTTATTTGTCCACAAAAAACATCTAATTCATTTTCCTGCAAATATTGACATATATTATTTATCCCAACATTATCACTGTTCTTATATTTCTTTAGAATTTTGGTCTTAAAATTATTAAATACATATCCGAATTTTTTTATATATATTGGGTCTATCGATAAATTTTCAATTAACTGTTTAGTTATCTCTTCATAATAAACATCAGATGAAACAATTATATTATATTTATTTTCATAATGTGGTTGTTTGACTAATACATTCTTTCCATTTACTTCACAACTCTTACCTGTTTTTTTCTCATTATTATCCCAAATTTCTACAACCTCAAATTCATTATACTTATCAAGATAATTAAAAATCCACTGTGCTCTTTTTCCTGTACCAAATATTATTACTTTCTCCACAATATATATCACTCCTTTATATGATTATTCTACATGTGCTATAATCTGCGTTTCATACCTATCATCATATATCTGTGTTTCAGGTATTCTATACCATGCCAGTTCAGACACACTTTTTCCCTCTATTACTATTCTCTCCGTCGCATGTCTTAAAAACCACTCATATTCATTATCCACCTGTCCAAAATCTATAGCCTGATATCCTTGCATCGCTAAATCATATGCTAATATAGTAGCTGTTGGTCCTAATGTAATTAATATCAAATCATCAGATATTGCTGACTCTATTGCCTTATTTAAAATTTTATCATACGCACTATACGCATTTGTATCCGGACATAAAATTCTTTTTATTGAATGTGCACCATCTAACAACCCATTGTTAACACCAGTCTTTGTATTTTCTCCTTCAATAATCAAGATATTTCTATCGCAGAACAGCTTTTTATATAAATTAAAAATTTCAGACGCATTTTTGTCTTTATCTTTATATATCATATATGGTCTCGATACATATGCATCATAATATTCCCTTGACAAATCCAGCAGACTCATATGCTCCTGTCTTTTTTCCTTAGTCATATATTGTCTTATTACATCTGCTGCCCTATCGTTATATTTATCTAAATTTCCATAATTATCAGCAATTGCAATGAGGATTTTCTCATTATCTGATTTTAAAATGCTTTCCAGTTTTTCTGCCATTTTAATATCATATTTTTGAAACCACGCTCTATTCTGGTTTAATATAATATCAAATTCTCCATCACCAAATCTGCATAAAGAACACTTTTTATCAATAATCTTCTCTAATAAATCTTTTGCAGGTCTTATCTTAACCGGAGATTTACCATATTCATATGGCGCATTGTTCACTTGTCGCTGTAATTTATCTATTTTTATTTTCAGAAGTATGTTTTCTTTCAAATATGAAGTATTATTAATAAATTCATACTGACTCAAATCATCATGCCAGTACCATATTAATTTATTCTCAATCCCTAAACTTTGAGCCTGCGACAATATCTGTTCTTTATAATACATAGCTGATATCAGGTAATAGTCAATATCCAGCTCTATTGATTTTTCTAATGAGTATATTCTATATTGATTTTCCCAAAGCCTATTCTGTTTCTCGTTGTTATTATCAACAAAGCCTTCAAAAAAACACTTATTCATCAATATATCTTTAAATATATATGATGCATATTGTCCTGTTCCCCATATAACTATTTTTTTCATATGCGCTCCTTTATTACAGCTTCTGCATTATAATTCCATTATTACTGATACATTATATTATTGATATATCCCAGCCAAAGTATCTGGGAACAATGAAACAACTCTTCTCTTATCAATACCAGCCAGATACTTTTTTGTAATGTCTATTGCATTTGCCTTGTTAACGCCTAAAACTATATCTGCATCCTTATCAATATTAACTTTGTCTATCTGCATAACATCGAAACCATACAACTGTTTATGTCCGAATTTTTCAATGTCAGATATTAAAAAGCCTTTAAAATTACTATTATCTCTGCACAGATTCCAGTATATCTTTCTTGCCCAGACACCACATCCATATATGTAAAATCCTTTACTTTCGTCTATACTCTTTTTCACATTTTCAGTTGTAGTTTCCAATTCAACATAAGGATTATCTTTTATATTAGCCTTATCTACAACATACTCTGATATCTGTTCTTTTGTAATTTCCACATCACAAAATCTCTGAATATAATCTAAAATATTTTCAATGGGATAACTGTTATTTATATATATATACTGTATAGCATCTATTATGTCATCCCGACTAGTATTAAAATTTCTCAAAGCTTTCTTCTTAATCAATGGAATTCCATATTTCTTTATTGAAATACTAACACTTGTGTAAATATTGCAATTGTTCTCTGGCACATAAACGGAATATCTCTTTTTTTCTAACTGAGTCAGATAATAAAATAATCCTGTTTCAAACTGTGCATACACATCTTCCAGACAATGTGTATGTTCATCTATGTTATCCTGCCAATATTTAAAGAACTTATCATCCTGAATAATTGATTTGTTGAATGCAAGAAAATACGACTGGATAACAGGCATAAATGTCCAATCTACACCATTAATTCCCCACCAGTCACATTCTCTTTTTTCCATTGTATCAAATATATGTTTGAGCGGAATAAAAGGTCCTATGAACGTATCATTACACAATATTAATTCATCATATTGTCTTATTTCTTCAATTTTCAGATATTTAAATATTGCGAATTTGTAAGCTCCTGCATCATATCCGGCATTCTCTCTGACAACTACGTCTTTGCTATAAGTTTCAAGTGTTTTTTTGCTGTCATCTTCTATATTACTATTAACAACTATAACCAGCCTGTCAGAGTTTAATACCAGCTCGCCAAGCAGATATTCAACAGATTTATCAACTATACCTTTGCTGTCATAAAAACAAAAAATACATAATCTCTTCATATATTTTCCTCTTTACTCTAATCAGACCACTTTATTCTCTGTCCTCATAATTATTTCATCCTGCAGCTCTTTATCCAACTTTACAAAATATGCACTATAGCCAGAAACTCTGACTACCAGACTACCATATTTCTCCGGTTCTTTCTGGGCCTTAATTAAGGTATCTTTACTTACAACGTTAAATTGTACCTCTAATCCGCCCTCATCAAAATAAGTTTCAATCAGATATCTTAATGCAATCAAATGATTCTGTTTTTCAAGAAACTGTGGTGTGAATTTCATATCTAAGACACCACCATTTCCCATATAATCCATTGAAATCTTATTGATTGAATTCATAACGGATGTCGGACCATTTTTATCCATTCCCTGAACTGGAGACAGTGAATTAGATAAAGATGTTCCGGCATACCTTCCATCACATGAAGCTGCTGTTTTCATACCAAGCAATGTATGATGCATTACAGAATAGAATCCACACTGGAACTTTCCATTTCTATTGACAATATGCATATTGTGAACATGTGATGAAAACAATTCCATTAAATCCTTCATTTTATTATCAACATGGTCTATATCATTGCCATATTTAGGACATCGAAGCATTTCCTGCCTCAGCCATTCATATCCCTCAAAATTCGCTGCTAATGCCTTCTTTATCTCTTCTATTGTTGTTGTCTTTTTTATATAAACTAATTCTTCAACAGTCTCAAGCGCATCAACCGTATTAGCCATTCCCACACAATTTATTGATAAATTATAATATTTTGTTCCGTTTTCTGTTATATCACTCGCATTTTCAATGCATCCTATTGTGATACTGCTTAAAAATGGAACCGGCCAGTGCTGTGTATATATAACTGATGCCATATCAATATATTCACCAACCCTGTCTATTGTGTATTTCAACTCTTCTTTGAACCACTCATATAATTCATCAAAAGTTGTAAACTCCTCAACAACATGATTTTCTTTTAAATGCCATTCTTTACCTGTCAGCGCACATTTTCCATTAAATAAAAGCAATTCTAATATTTTAAGCCAGTTGATTCTTGCTTCTTCTGTATTAGAAAATTCTCTTCCACCTATTGTAATTTCAACACATCCAAGAGTCGAATAATCATAGGCATCTTCCAGTGATACCCCAGAATTGATTTTTGCCTTTACAGCAACCTTGTCATTATAGAATGCCGGGAATCCCTGCCCTGACTTTACAAGCTTTAATGCTGTATTCCACACTCTGTCATCAAGCTTTGGATGAACTCTCAATGTAATCAAAGGAACATCTGCCTTCACTTTCATTGATGCTTCCATACATATTATTGTCATCTCACTGCTGCAATCATTTCCATATTGGTCACATCCGCCAATTGTCAGATTAGCGCATCTTTCTCCATAAGATTCAAATATTCTCCATAATGAGCATACTATATCAAGAGCTTCTTCTCTGGTTATTCTGCCAGCTTCTATATCTGATACATAGAACGGATTTAGTAACTGGTCTATCCTCATCCCCTGTGATGTTGCTCCGTTACCTTCAACACTACAGAAATCATGAGTAACCGCTATCAGTTGAATTGCTTCAAAAAAATCTGCTGGTGGATTATACGCAATATTCTTACATCCATCAGCCACTTTTAGATATTGAATTTTAGCATATTCATCCTTAGACTTCTGATATAATTTCAAAGTCTCATCTGAATAACGAATAATCTGTTTCTGTGCAGCAAGTAATACTATAAGTTCAGCTCGCAGAAACTCTTTTCGTTTATCATCTTTTTCATTCTGTAATAATTTATATGCTGTATTTATTCTGTTCTCAAATCCTTCTTTAAACAACAAATCAATTGATGCGCTTGTATGTCCACCAGACCATCTCTGTATAATACCAATTTCTTTTGCTATACTTATATCATTAAATAATTGCTCTCTGCCCGGATATTCCTCATGCATATATTGAATTTCTATATCCAGCTGCTCTGCACACTGTGTATCTGACATAGTTATATGCAGTTTATTTGTTGCTACCTTAATTGAATCATCAAAAACAACTGGCTGCATTAATAATTTTAATGCAAATGTGTATGCTTTCTTAACAATTACAGACTCTGAATTATACTCTTTGTCTATAATTCTGCTGATTAATCTGTTATTACTCTTTACTTCAAAAAAATAATCTCTTACATCCATGTGCATTCTTTACTCCTGCCAGATTACATTGCCACATATTTTTTTCATAACATCATAACACGTCTTCATATATCCGGAATCTGGTACTTTTACATCATCAAGCTGATAGTCATAACCCCATAACTTGTACTTACTAATTCCCATCATATGATATGGTATAAGTTCAATAATCTCAGCATGCTTATCAGCAAGAAATTCTCCTATGTGCTGTATCTCTTCTATCGTTATATTAACCTTTGGAATCACTGGTACACGAATCCAAAATCTTATATAAGAAGATGACATCCTGCTGATGTTATCTAATATCAATTTATTACTTACACCTGTACAATTAACATGTACTGCCTTACAATCTGCTATTACTAAATCTGTATATGGCAATACCTGTTCTAAATCTGAATATCTATAATTCAGATCCGTTTCTATAGCTGTACTAATTTTATGTTCTTTGCATAATCTCAATAATTCTCTTACTTCATTTAACTGACATAATGGTTCTCCGCCAGATATTGTCACGCCGCCGCCTGATTTAGCATAGTATTTCTCATCTTTTATAATATCTTCTAAGATTTTTTCAACTGGTATATCTCTGGAATTAAAAATTTCAATTACACTTCCATCTTTACCAGGTTCAATTCGTTTCTTGTGCATTTCAAGATTTTCTGGATTATGACACCATTTACACCTCATATTACATCCAGCCAGAAATACAGTAGTTCTGATTCCCGGACCATCATCTAAACTAAATCGTTGTATATTAGTAATATACATACTATATCTTCCTATCTGCTATCTTATCATCTAACTCTTGCAATAATCTGTATGCATTATCCGTACATTCGAGGGTATTAATATCTGGAAATAAATCCACTATCTGTTCATCCTTAACATACATTCTGAGTGTATTTCTTATATTGTCATAATACAGATCATTATCGCTGCACACCAGATAATACATGTCCCCATCTGTCATCTGCACGGCTTTTTCAAAGTTAAACACGTTCTTCTGGTCATACTTATAATTATCAACTATAAAAACCGGAGTAATATTATATACATTATCAAGCACCTGTTTAACTATATTTGTTATCTCTCCATTAGGATATAAAACAAACTTTCTTTTATTCTGCTTTATGCAGTCATCAAGCGTGCCAGTAATATATTCTTTATATAAATCAACATCTATCATAAGAATTCCCGCATCTTATCTCATAATCTCATAATACTCTTTTACAAATGGGAAAATATAGTTAGGTACATCATAATACTCTATATTCATGCTATTCAAGTTATCTCTGATTTCCTCATCTGCTGCTGCTACAAGAATTAAGTTGTTATCACCTGCTATATCTGCCAAATGTACTACAGGAACACTACTATCTATTGTCTGGTTCGTGCTTCTATCATCCGAAACAATAACGCCATCAATTGCAATGCCATTGCTTTCAAGGAAATATAGTAATGCTTTTCCTCTCTGTCCTGCTCCATATATATATTTCTTGTCTGCCTCTTTACACTGTTTCATAACATCCTTAATCTCTGTTTTAATATTATCTTTTTTATTTATTGCTATCCTGTTAATATCAACCGCTTTTTTAAAGCTGTCCTGAATATCCTTATCAAAGTATTTATTAACAATATTTTCGTATACTTTAATCTGGCTGTCAGCAAAATAATGCCATGGCATACTTAAGGCATCAAATATATTCTTCTGCCATAAAGATGTTTTCTCTGGCATTGTAAATCCTACAATCTTTGAAAAGCCATCTGGTGTTTCAGCATAATACTTATTAGGTGATATACATAAATCAAATAAAACTTTTGTAGCAAATGCCCATCTGTTTTCTCCCTCGAACCAGAATGATGTATCATCTAATACAACAACAGCATTATCTGCCAAAAAAGGAATTGCTATTGCAAAATCCATCAGCTCACCCGGAAGATAGTGAGTCGTATCTAAAATGATAAAATCAATTTTTCCATCCTTTGCAATGTCTTCAATTACTTCCGGAAGAATCTTTCCTAGAATAAGTTTATGATTATCGATATTTTTCAGGTAAGGCTTTGCCTCATCAATCTGGAATCCACATTTTTTATCTGGATTAAAATGATATGTCTCAGATAAATCTACAGAATACATTTTTGTATCATTCAATCCCAGTTTTTGTAAACAGTTAAGAACAAGTACACTTGTACCACCACCAGAAACACCTAACTCTACTATCTTTTTAGGCTTATATTTTTTAATCAAACCACATATAAATCCATGTTCTGCTTCTGATAACTCAGATGCATTTGTTCCTATCTTCTCGTATATAGCTCTTGGCTCCATATAATTTACAATTGATTCCATAATGCTATTTCCTTTCATATGTATAATAATTAAATCAACGCCTTCTGTAATGCTGGCTCAACTTCGTCACTATTTTCTGGTGTGAATCCGCGACACTTTTTACAGAAATTAGTATATCCCTTCTCTGTATATCCAAGTCTGAATTCTACAAGTTCCTTTTTCTTCTCTGGTGTGAAGTTTTCAAGATTATATGTTTCCTCTAAATCCTGTTCGCCCGCAATTCCTGCAACTGTTGCGTATGCCGCATAATTACAGCTATATATCTTGCCATCCCGCAATTCTTCCCATGACTGACTACAGCTATCTCTATGTTTTATCATTTCTTCTTCTGAAAGCTTTGAATAATCTGTTGTATCTGGTGCCAGATCAATCCAGGACTCTGCTTTATTAATATAATATTTGATATTATACTCCTCAAGCTTCTCTATTAACTGGTCAAAACGGTTGTTAAATCTTGGAACCGCCTCTCTGTAATCATCTACAGTTATCTCAATATTACATTTGCTTAACTTTTCAAGTACTTCCTCTTTCGGTACAACTGTTCCATTAGTTACAGTTCTCAATGTTCCAATTTTATGTCCATAATTCTTATCAATATATTCTATAAGATCTGCTGTGTGCTTGTATAGCATTGGTTCTCCACCACTGACATGAAACAGCATAATATAATCCACACATGAGAAAAATAAATCCACATCTTTTATAAGCTGTTCCCATTCTCTTACATAAAACTGCTTTGCATATGGATTAAAATTAAGACAATGCTTGCAGTTAAGATTACATATTGTACTTGGTAAAAAAGAGATGCTTGAAAAATATACCTCATTGTACTTATACACGTTGTACACTGATATGAATTCTTCAATTAAAAAATAATCCACATTATGTACTTTCCCTGATTTTAATAACTGTTCTATAGGCTTTACTCTTGCAATCTGCGACATTGTCAATATAATAGCTTCATCTTCTTTTAGATTAATATCATTGAACGCATAACATGGTATCTCCTCTATTGTTGTTCCGATTTTATCGGCACTGTTATCTATGAAGCCAGCAATATTTATCTCATCTTTAAACATCGCCTGAAACTGATGTCCATAATCTCCTGCTCCAAATAAATAATATTTGTTCTTTTTTTCTATATTTTTGTACATCTCATCATATTCATGACCTTTATTCATCCACTTCATCGGATATCTCTCCTCTACCTAAATTGTAAAATATCTTTGTATTTTGATATTCTCTCTGGATAAGATTGGTTTAATGATACATACTCTTTTTCGTATTTTCTCATTATATTCTGGCAATATAACAATGTCTGGCTGTCATTCTGTCTATATGCCAGCTGCGCCACATTACTGCTGTGATATGCCAGAAATCTTTTTACGTATCCAAGTACATCATCCTGTACATTATTCTTTTCAAACATATCAATAACAATAAGATATGATTTTATCCAGTCTAATCTCTTTTTTAAATTCTCAGTATGACATCCTGATTTGTTTCTTTGATAATAATGATACATTCCTCTTGGAATATAGATTGATTTTTCACAATTCAAGGCAGCTTTTGCAAGATATATCACATCTCCACCTAACTGTATATTCTCATCAAATAACAGCATCTCTCCATTAGCTTCTGTGAGAACTTTCCTACTATATAGCTTATCCCACATATAAGCAAAGCCCTGATATGTATCTCTTTCATATATGTATCTCAATAATTTATCTCTATTAAAGACGCCTTTATCTACTGGTTTTAAGTTTACAGCCTCTTTTTCTTCATCATCATATGACTTAAACCAGCTTGCAGCAGCCATATCAGCATCATTCGCCTCTATTGCCTCAACAAGCGTCTCGTACATATCTTTTTCAATCCAGTCATCACAATCCATGAAGCCTATGTAATCACCAGTACTCTTTAACAATCCTGTATTTCTTGCTGAACTCTCTCCACCATTTTTTTTATGGATTATCACAAATCTTTCATCATCCAGATATTCATCTACAATTTTCTCTGACCCATCTGTAGAGCCATCATCAACACATATTATCTCAAGGTTTGTATATGTCTGATTCTTTGCACTATCTAGACATTTTCTCAGATATGATGCTGTATTATATACAGGAATTATTATTGATACAAGAGGATTACTATGCATTTTTCTTCTCCTGATTTATTCATATTATCTTTTACTGTTTATCTTATTGCTTATTGCTTCTGCCAATTTCTCACTCGCATTGCCATTAAATACAAGTCCGACTTTCTCATGGAATATATTCAACATTTTATCATATTCATCCTGTCGGAATTTCATAATGTCTTCTTCAAGCTGCTCATTATCACCAGCTATCGGAAATGGGAATTTCACATCCATCTTAGGTGTAAATTTCTTATTATTTCCAACATCATACCTTGGGTCTATGGCTATATTCCACATTAAAGCCCCTCTGTCTTTTGCATATTTTTTTATATCATCAGCATATATAAACACCGGAATATGTGCAAATCCAGCCTCAAAGCAGGCACTTGAATAATCTGTTATGTATGCATCCATTGCAGCCAGTACCTCATACATATCATCTGCCTGACTTTCATCTATAAGCCTGCTCTGCACTTCTGGATTCTTATACTCGCTGAATGTTGGCGCAAGTTGTGGATGTACCCTTATACACACATACCATTCACCACCAAACTTTTTTTCAAGATTATCTATTAAACGTTTAAAATCTATTGACCATATTTCAGAGTATACACTTCTTACACCATTCTTAGCACCTTCCCTGAACGTTGGTGCAAACATTATCACCTTTGCACCCTCGGGAAGGTTATATTTTTTATAAAAAGCTACTTTCAACTTACTTCTATCTCCATAAAGGACATCACATCTTGGAGCACCTGTTTTTAGATATTCTCCTTCATATACGAGAGCTTTATCAAAACACTGTTCACACCAGTCAGAGTCTATTACAAGATCATCTATCATATCAGAATCATTTTTACTAACAAGATAGGCCATCTCTGAAAAACCTTTACCTCGTAATAAACCAGTACATTTTATTCCTATAGTGTAATGATTAACATTAAGATAATACTGTCCTCTACGTTTACACGTTCCGAATGGTTTTCTATAATTATCTATCCACACTTTAGATCGTGTAAGCCAGTAAGCCCTGCTCCATAATGTGTTAGGTACTTTCTTAATATACTTAGGGAATTCTTTGTTCATATCGTTAACGAACCACACGAATTCATATTGAGGATTCATCTCATGAAGTTTTTGCACAAGCGGCTTCGCATTACAGCCAAATCCGCCTTTACCTTCAAAAGTACATATACTTATAAGATTCTTTTTTATAGGAAATAGCCCACATATATGAAAACACATTCTTTCCCTAAAAGCTTTCCTGCATCTTTTCTTAATATATTTGATTTCTTTAGGTTCTGTTGCTACTGTATGTTCCACTTATATTTCCTCTCAGTATTCTGTGTTTATTCTTATATCATTATATATTAATGTTAGAAAAAGCCCTGCATACAAATGCAGGGCTTCATACATCAATCGTCATACTCTATGTTAATATAACAACCATTCTGATATATTCATTAAGTGACTCCATTCGCATATAAACATATACCATTCTTACTAGTATATGTTTAATTCATAAATCCAATTTACATATTTAATATCGGATAGAACCGCTATTTTCTTAACCATATATAGTCTTCTTAATATTTGTTATAGTTATTTTTCTGAAAGTTCATAATATATAGTTCTCACGCATTTTCTCACCTCATCTTTTGCACTTTTTTCCCCCTGCTCTGCAATTAAATTTGCATACTTGTTATCTGTAATTTCTTTATGTTTATTTTTCAATTCCTTTATATTTTTGTTATTTTCTTTATCACTTAGCTTTGTATACTTCATATAATCAGATATCATAGCTATTGACTCCGTCTTTTCAACTAACAATTTATTTATACGTCTAACTCTGATCATTCCTTTTAATATCATTCTAATTGTATCTATCCATGATTTAAATGCATATATAACAAAATATCCAACACATTTTAACGCACCTATAGTTACCGATATTGCAACGTTTCCAGTTTTTACGAAGAATTTGGGTATGGCAGCTCTGAACTTGAACAAGAACTCCACTACACTACCTCCAATCATTGCGAATAATATTGCACATATTACAGCTGAGTCTATAAACGAACCACATACTCCTCCTATAACAGCACCAGCAATACAACCTAATATACTTATAATGCGTTTCTTTCTAATTGTTTCCCCTTTATATTGTAAATTTCTTATCTTATCTTCAGCCAAATCCATAAGACAATCATAACAAAGATATTCTTTACTTGATATTCCTAAATCATCATAACAATCTATACAAAGTGATTTACCACACTTTGTACATTCTTTAACAGCCATCATATTATTATGATAAAAACAATTATCCTTCATCTTTTTCTCCTTATAAACTCTTTCTATAACAAAACATTAATCGAACATTAATTCATCTATAACCTTAAGCCTACCATCTACGAATTCTATAACCCTACATTCATTTTCAAGTTTATCAATTATATCTTTTATATTTTTTACAGGCCATCCAAGATTCATCTCTTTATTAATATATTCTTCAACATTCTTATATGTTTCTTCAATAGACATTACAGCGTAATCAACATAATATCTCTTACACAGAAAGCTATACACCATACTCTCATCTGAATCAAGCAGTGAGATAAAATTAATATAAAAAGTTACCATTATACTACATACAACATTTAACTTATTATTGAAATCCGTATTTATCATTTGAAAAACGAATTCTACAAACCTTGCTATATTGAACCTTTTTGCCTTCACAACGACTATTTTACCATTAGACATTTTTACACTTAATCTTGTATTTATCTCTGGTTCTATTAGCTCTGTATCTAAATTTAAGCACTCATCTATTATATGTCTCAAACTATCAATTTCATCATCTGATAACACATATGATGTTTCCATGAATACATTCTCTTTAAGAATTTGCTCCTGGCTCTTATCCTCTATTTGCATTAACGATAATTTGTCATTCAACGTTAATTCCATACATACCTGCCTTTCTTAGCTAACACTTAATATGTAATTTCCCCAATCCCTTTCTAATTCAAAAGGAATACTGTAATCATCATAATTCTGCAAATACCACTCCATTCCTGCGGCTTTATATTCTTTATCATCAAGTATCTTTTTTTTCGTTAATGTTCTCATATCCTCCTGTGTTTTATAAAATGCATATTCTATTTTTTTATATTTTTTTAGATTTTTATAGAAACTCATCATAAAAAACAGATTAACACCATCTTCCACTTCCAGTGTAGTAGCTATTATATAGCTGGCACCTGCTATTCTTGCTGCCTGACTCAGACTATTAATCCTATAATCTCCTATATCATATTCATTTGTTTCACATGATGATAAAACAACAAGTTTTGTCTTACGCCAATCACATTCAGATATCTGTTTATATGTAAAGTATTTATATTCCCCTGTACTATTTCTACCAACAACTAACTTTCTATTATTTGTATTTTCATCTGATACAGTGTGCGTTGCAATATGTATAATACTTTCATTTCTCCTCTGTGATAACTTATCGTACATATCTGCACCAATATACGCCCTTCCACCTGTTATTTCTGACAGCTCTGATATTTCATTTTCCACATATGGAATATCACATAATGTATCTTTTATACCACCCATTACATCTTCACCATCGAATAATGACATTCCCATGAATATACTATCTGATATATCTTCCACTTCCATGTCTTCTTTTACATTCTGAATGATATTACAGTAAACAATGTGATATTTTTCTCCCCAATATATGTTATCTTCCAGCCTCAGCACACTAAGTGGCAACGCTTCGGCAATCATATCTCTGCATACGAATATTTTATCTTTTCTATATATATAATCTGCTAATATCCTACTTGTCTTTTTTTCCAGTTCAGATATTGAATCCGACTTATTATATTGATCCAATAGCATATCCATATATGAATATTCTACATCACCTATTATACTTGCTTTAATGCAGCTAAACATACCTTTAGAATAATCAATAGCAAAGTATAATCTGTGTATATCATCATAAACCCCAAGAGTAAAACACTTGGATATTGTGTCTGTTATATTTCGCAGGTCAATATAATTATAATCAATTGAATCCAATACAAGCCAGTTTTTATTAATATTAACGTTTTGTATTCTTTTATATGTTCTATTTTTCACCTCTGTTTTTGTATTATATTTATTATAATATATCAGGTCCTCATAATACTTATAATTCATAACATATTCGTATATTTCCCTATCAGTGATTTTAAGCTGTTTAAAATGTTGCACTGCTGATATGTATAAAGATACATATCGTCTGAGCAGCATAATATTTCCTTTAATATTCTCCTGTTTTTTATCTGCCACATATTCCAATATAGGAAATATTATATTTTCCCACATTTTATCAAGATATTTTTTTGCATCACTCCATTTTTCTGCCAACAGCATTTTTTCAAGTTTCACAAGATAGTAGTGATAATAGTCCATTTTAATTACACTACAATTACTTTTACAATAGTATTTCTCAATACCATCCAATATTTTTATTTGTTCTGCTATATCTGTGGAATAATTATTTGAATTTTCAACAAGTTTTCCATACAGATATAATACATAACCTTCCGAATATGGATTTGCTGTATAATACTGCGTCAATTTCTTCTCCAACTGGTCAAACTCAACTGTATTGGTATTATTAGTAAGACATGACAGTTTATATATATTAGCATATATAATTATATTACTTGCAATGTCATATTTAAACTTTACATTTTCTAACGCATTTCTTAACACTATAGATACTTGTGTATCATTTTTAATACGTGGAAACATAGCATTTATATTATTTAACAGCATTGGTAATGTTGCTTTATATTCAGATGGTTTTTTTATAATAATTTCCATTAGCTCATGCATATCTGCATACACTGAATCATAATCCCCCATACTATATTGAATATATAATATGTTAAGCTGGCATTTTATAGATAAATCAGAATTTTCACCATATATTTCATCTGCTACTTTCTTTGCATATTCTATATTTTCAAATGCTTCATCTAATCTATTCAAGCTAAAACAACACATACCATATGTATTATAATATTCTAATATTAATTCTATTTCTATAGCCGTATCGCTCACTATCTTTTTGCTTTCCTTTAAGAATTTTTCCATCTCGGAATAGTCTTTTTTCATATATAATACGCTTAGGATTTGGCATATAATGTACATTTTATTGTTTATATAATTGGTATTGTATAATACTTCTTTATATTCTGAAATCGAAGTATCATAATCACCTATATTTCTGTGATATAATCCTGACATTTCCAACACCATGTTGAATTTATCAGCTTTTATATCATCTGATACCCCTGCAAGCAATCTTTTACAATACTCTACTGCATCTTTTAGATATTTCTCATTCTGTTGTTTGTTACATCTGTATGCAGCAATTTTTAATATAAGCACATATAATACGTCTTCATTTTTCAGGTGCTTTTCAAATACATTTTTATATTTACCATATAAATCAACTGCTACATCAGGCATTATTTCCATAAACACTTCACTTATAATATGGCACCACGCTATACTGAAATAATAACTATCTTCTTCAAACGACAACATATATGTATCTTCCAACCTATGTAAATATGAGATTACCATTTCTTTTTCATTCATATTCATTAATGCTGTCAATAAATCTATATGAAGACCTATTGCTTCCTTAGGATAATATTTGCCACAATTTTCCCAATGCGAATATATTTCATCATCCAGATACTTATATATTTCTTCTTTGCTATCTATTGTACATTTTTCTATTTCTGTATTTACCATCATAAGTAAATATAAATCAGTATTTTTCAAACGCTGTTTTAAAAGTTCTGTATATTCTTTGATTATATCTTCATTACTAAATCCTATATCTAATTTTCTTTTCTTGATAAGCAAATAATCACATATAATCTGACCGCCAATACTTTCGTTTTCTTTGTATATATTTTTATATTCATTTATTTTCATTTCATCATTCAACATATTGAACCTCTCCATATATACGTTCTAATTTAATACCTTTGACATTGCATCTATCAATTTATTCATAGACTGATTTTTTACACAATCAACATAGTGCATACATATTTCATTATTAATCCTATCCTTTTTTCTTATACAATAATTATCTTTATTGTATATACACATACTACATTCTTTTATATTCCCATCCATATGCAAGCAACTCCTTCTTATAATTTTATCAAATTTAACAGTAGCATATAACTAAACCGATATAACACAATTTTTAAAATTAAGTATAATGTCATTCAAAAAAGCAACAAGCCACCCGAATCCTAAAGACTCGAATGGCTTGTTGTTTTCTCTATTATAGTATTGCCTCCATGCAAGCATCAGGATTTATTCAAATCCTATCTTTTATAATTTCATTTGCTTATATAGTACTATCTTCTTTGTTTATAATTTGTTATAACCTTATCTATAGTATATATCCTCACTATTTCATGTGCAATAATTTTTATCCCCATACATATATAGAATATTCAACTTATTTTTTTAACATTTGCCGTATTGTGTAATACCAATCCTAAACTATTCACGGCAATGCCGTGAAAGTGGCTGAAAGCCACATAGTTTTGTATTTCAACTGAATGTTGCTTTTCACTTATTAAGTGAATGAAAAAAGAATATGATCATTGCTGGTTACTTTGAAGATGATGCTTCAAATGAACTTACCAATAATCCTGTGTTTAAAGCAGTGTTGAACAAAGAGGCTTATGCTGTAGTTTATGGCAAATTCATGTATCAGAAGCATCTTGGCCTTATTAAAGACGTGTTGTCTGTAAGGTAGAGAAACCTGAAAACCAGATGACTTACATGTATACATTTATTGTCACAAACATGGACTCATCGTCGGAATACCTCATCAGATTTTATTGCAAAAGAGGTCTGATGGAGAACTTCATCAAATAAAGTAAATCAGGTTTTGACTTTGCACTGCAGATGCAGTTAGAATAGCAACTATTATTTTATACCCTTTTTTCCGTCAAAAGAGATTAGTTCAAGCTTTATGGATCAAATTTAAAGGTTCAAGATGCAGTTTTTAATTTAGATACTGCTTCGTGAATAATTTAGGTTTAATTGTTACGTATTCACTCTTCAGGCTTCATTAAACCAGTTAGATTTTCTGTTATATATGCAAGTCTTAAACTATCAAAATTCTCATCTACTTTAATTGCCAGCATTTCTGCAATATCATCATCTATTCCTGTCATATCCATCAGTTGATACTTTATTGATTCTATTGAATAATTCTGATATATACAGAAATTAATAACTGCTGATCTTTGTTTTTTTGTTTTTCTTGGTAAATCTTCCTTTATAGCTTTATAATCAGCCCTTAAAAAATCACTAAACAACTTATCTTCAAGTTGAACATTCTTTTGAGCAAATTCTTTCGAACTAATTTTCCTTATATCATCCGTATGTACATTTTCGTTTCTTTTCATATAATACTCCATTCTCTCACGGTTTATCCAATCATATCTACACCTTTATGGTATACATAAATAAACATGCATTCTTATCGCTGCATTCGCATTTTCCGTCACGTATGTATACTTTATCAAGATTCCGATTGCTTTTTTCTTGCACATACTCAGCTTATCATCTATCATTTCTCCTTCAAAGAAATCCCCAAGATAATAAACACAATCTTATAGTCTTCTTCATCTTCATCAAACAATAATATATGTTTTTCTTTAACCGATATCATACCATTATTTATATTCGCTTTTTGTAGAATCATGCCAATTTCTTTAAACGCGGATATATTATCCATTTTTACATCAAATTATTGCAATTGGTTAATTACTTTTCTGTTAATTAACGGCTTTATCTTACATATTTGTCTGGTTAACACTTATAGTGGTCTTCCTATCTCTTATATCATCACTCCAGCAAATATTGCAGATGTGGATGTTACTGAAAAACTGATTCAAAAGATGATGGATGACTATAAAAATAGACTCACTCCAAAATATTACATGATGGATGCCGGTTGTTGTGCTAAACTATAGTTGTAACACACCTACCTAATAAGATATAATTTTAGGAGGAACCAATATTAAACATCCACCGAAACGAGGTTACATATATGTCCAATACAATTATAACAAAAAGCACATCATCAATAACTAATTTAATACTACAAGCCTCTTCTCTAATGACTAATTCAGATTTCGATGATGCCTTATCTCTAATCCATGATGGCTTAATATTAGACAATAATAATTACGAACTAATCTTCATGAATGCATTATGCGAAGAACAACTAGGTCATACCGAAGATTCTTACTACCTTTATAAGCTTGCACTGTTTATAGTCACTGATGACAATGATAAGTTAACTATCCAGAACGAATTCACACGTATGTGTTCTTACTATGATGCTGATTCTTACAGATTGGGGAAAGCCTTAGAGAATCTGATTATACAGCGAATCAAGATACATGAATACTCAGTTACTTATGAATTTCTCAAGACTTTTATATATGACACTAATCGTTTCTCTGCCCTTATTAACCTTACTGAAGAGAATATGCTCCTTTACATAATGCTTGAGATATGGCACAGTGAACAATCTCACGATACTATAACAGCAGATTCTTCATCTATAACCCATTTATTTGTATGTCATGATGCCGGGCTTAATACTTTTCATAATATCTATTATGAAGTCAAACATGCTCTGCGCCGTATATGGTTTGGCATGGCACAGCAATATCAGATGAAAATATGTGAATTAATATCACGATATAATCTATCACCAGATGCGCTTCTTATACTAGCCAGATACTCCATCGAAGAATCATTCTGGTATGATGCTTTCAACAGAATATCTTCTATAATACGTAACAATTTCCCTGTTCATGCTGATTTTCTTGACTTACATAGTAAGTGGCTGCATGATAATAATATAGATTGTGATAATAACTGTTATCCTATGTGTAATTATAGCAATAATGCTGATATTACATATCTGAATTATTCCTCAGATACACCTATTAATCCTGATGAATACTCCAGAATTCTCTCTCACAATCTTGACTATTCGAAGATAAGTATTATATTCTGTACGAACGATATGATGTATTGTAATGAATGCATATTATATCTAAAACAACTTATAATTCCTGACAATATGTCACTGGATATTATTGTTGTTAAAGGTGCCCCCAGTATGGCAGCAGGATATAACTATGCCATGCTACGCAGTGACGCTGGATACAAGCTGTATATTCACCATGACACATTTATCATTGACAGAGATATTCTGAATAAGCTTATATCTGTATTCAGGAATGATTCCGTTATTGGGATGATTGGCAATACAGGAACTACTCATCTTACCAATACTGCCAAATGGTTCACAAGTGATATAAAACAGCGCCGTGGTAATCTATACCACGATAAGCTGCTTAATGTACAACAATTCGAATCACTTTACAAACATGCAGATTACGAATACGCCGAGGCCATTGATGGTATATTTATATCGACCTCTTACGATATACTGTGGCGCGAAGACATATTTGATAACTGGCATTATTACGATATATCTCAAACCTACGAATTCAGATATGCTGGACTACAGACTGTATTTATTAATATGCCACCTATAACACTTCTACATGAAACAACCGCCACTAAAGATTACAATAATTATTATGATAAATATTGTAACATATTTAAGCAACATTATTTGAAAATATGACAGATAGGAATCATTCACATGAATAATAAACGTCCTTTATTAGATAATATTAATACAATAATAATACACGCCTCCTCTCTTATAGAATCCGGGAATTATATTGAGGCTTTTAATATCATTAACAATGCTTTAGTCACTTATGCCAATAAAACATCCGCTCACATTGCCATGTCTGATAATACTATGTATCTTTACATAATGCTTGAAATCTATATATGCGAATATACTTCTGAACACTTTTACGATAAACATATATTCGAAAGATATAATTATAGTCTTGATAATTTTAAGAATACACATACCCGCTTAAGATTCTTGTTAAGACGTATATGTTTCGGATTTGATATAATTCATCAATATGAATTGAATGCTATAATACAACAACAACATATAACAGCGGAAGAAATAATAACTACAACTAAATACTGCATAGATAAAAACTGCTGGTGTTATACTATGTTAAACACATATAATATAATGAAAGATAAGTACCCCGCTGTAGCTGATATTATCTATGCATCCTGCCAACATAGTATAAGTTCAAGTTCAGGAAATAAAACAATGACATATTACAAGTATTATAAATCAATACTATTGTACAAGAAATTATATTACAACTAATTATTATTTAAAACATACGGAGGCTCATTATGTTAAATTTCCCACCAGATTATTATGATACCGAAACCCGCAATGATTTCGTTATCGATTCTAAGATGAAAAGAGCATGGGCAGCCCAGCTTGAAGTTCTTGAAGAAATAAGACGTGTATGTACATCTCACAACATAAGATTCTTCGCTGACTGGGGTTCACTGCTAGGTGCCGTCAGACATCAAGGTTTCATTCCATGGGATGATGATCTTGATATAGGTATGTTACGTGATGACTATATGCATTTTCTGGAAATAGCTCCTTACGAACTCAAACAACCTTACAAACTTAAAAGTCTGTATAATAATCCAGACCATGATATTGTAAAATGCCGTGTCATAACGGGAACACATATGTGTTTTGACAAAGACTATCTGGAAACTTTTCATCTATGCCCTTACGTTATAGGAATTGATATATTTCCTATAGATTATATTCCTCGTGATGCAGTGAAATCCAAGGAACAGACAGACCTTATTGAACTTGTTATGAAGGTTGCTGCTAAAGTTCCTGAAGAGCCACCTTATATTGACGAATGCATTGCTCTTGTTCATAAACTTGAACAGGCTATTGGCATTGCTATTGACTGGAACAACAGACCCTTCCATGAGCTTAAGAAACTGGTTGATATTCTGTCATCAGGCTGTAAGCCAGAGGATGCAGATGAAGTATGTTCTATGATAGACCTTGCCGGTGGCTGGGATTATCATGCTAAGAAAGATTGGTATGCCGAATCTATAGAGATGCCATTCGAGGTAACAACTATCCCTGTACCTGTCGGATATGATGGCATACTTAAGATAAAGTATGGTAATAACTATATGACCCCCGTTAAACGGTCTAGTTCTCATGACTATCCATTTTATAATAAGCAGGAACAGGCTCTTAAAGATGTTATAGAACATGATTTCAATATCCATCTGTCTGATAGTGATATGCAGGAACTCATCTTCGCCAAGATTAACGAAGCTATCAATTCGTAATATCTACAGTTATTATATAAAGTATTCATGTTGTTTTGAGTTGTTTCAAGTTATCTGAAATTATTAGATTTCTTAATAACGATTATATGGCTGTTCCCCGAATAATAGAATCCCTTAAGTATATGAAACTTTATAATACAGTCTCAATCTACTTAAGGGAATTATTTGATATCTTATATGCATTTATTATCACTTATTATCTCTGAAGCTTAATATAATTCTGCGGAATATTAGTGAATATGTCTGTTGCACCATATCCTGCATACTTATCCAGATGTAGTTCCTTAAGTTGCCTGCCATCCTCGTAGAAAGGTTCATCCATATTCCATGCCCTTACAGGCATATCATTCATATCATCCGGAAGTTCATATATAAGTCCTCCTATATATGGATGCAATGCATCCGCATCTGTATGTCTTGCCATTGATATACACTCTTCAAGAGATACTGCTAAAGCTCCTGTCTTAGCTGTATTATCAAGTTCTTTTATTTTCTTAATGGAATCTGCAAGGAACGATGACCATATAATATAGTCTTCCATATTATATTGTTTGACAAGCCTCATAGCTTTCTCTTCTATACCTGAATATCTTGTAACGCTTGTCTTTAATTCTATATTTATCAATTCGCCCTTCTCTATGCAATAGGGTTTCATCATAACCAGCACTTCCTCAAGCGTAGGTATTTTACAATCTTTTCCTTGATGCATAGGTATATTTATATTCTTTATTTCTTCAAGCGTACACTCTGCAACTGTTTTATCTATCCCTGTAACTCTTTTCAGATTCTCATCATGAAATACTACTATCTGCTGGTCTAAGGTGAGCTGTATATCTAATTCTATTCCCTTAATACTATCAAGCATAGCTGCTACCCTGAAAGCTTCCAGTGTATTCTCAGGATATAATGTACAGCACCCTCTATGCGCCCATATATATGGCATAGACTTCTGTTTACATTTCAGCTGGAATTGTTCATTTAGCCCTTTATATATGTCAGAATTCCATTGTATGAATTGTTCCATCACACCAGCCATAGCCAGACTGACATTATTCATCTTATCAGACTTATACTCATTATCACTTATTCTTCGTAAGAATTCTCTTAGTTCGTATTGAAGTCCTGAATCCTCATATTCATACTTATATACCTCTTTTCTGTTCGAATCCTCATACCTTATCTCATACTCTTTAGTGAGCCACCACGGAGAACCAGCCAGTATATATCCATTGGTTCCTGTTATAACAAGCTGTCCTTCTGTCTTAGCTCCTATTCCTGTCTTAACTATAGCCGTCTTATCCTTGTAATCTATGAATGCCTTCGTATATGTATCTACTCCATTTTGTGCACGAACTGATCTGAATGTTATATCGTCATACTGACATCCCATCAGTTCAATAACTGGAAGCAGAACATAACTTCCTAATTCCAGAAAGCTACCATTATATTTATCATTCATATATTCTCTGGTATTTAGCTGTGTAAGTCTTGTAAAAGCTGCCTCAACCTCTATTATTCTACCTATCTTTCCACTATCTGCTGCTTCTATAAGTGACTTATATCCAGAACAATATTCTGTCTTAAGTGCTTCCATATACACAAGTTTTCTGCTTGCTGCCATATCGGTAAGTTCCTGCACTTGATTCTTCTTTAAAGCAGCTGGTTTCTCACATATTACATGTCTGCCACACTCTAACGCCAGCCTGCTATATGTATAATGTGTTTCATGTGGTGATGCAATATACACTGCATCTACATTATTCATCAATATATTCCAATCAGATGTATATAATTTAATATTATATCTATTAGCGAACTCTATAGCACTTTCTATCTTTGGATTATATACACAGTTTATATGTATCTCTGGTATATATGTCTGTATTGCCTGCACACATCTGCCTGCTATTCTACCTGTTCCTATTATTCCTATACGCATCATCATATTTTCCGTATTAATTCTTGTATCCATCTTATATTTATCCCTACATAGCTTTCATTCACCATATATTTTATTATAATTATAAATCATAACATTTCTGTTTCTATACATTCTTTCATATATACGCCTATTTCATGTATCGCATTCAATACATGACCACGCATATTTCTCGGAAAACTATTCACACATGGAAATGTTTCATAACTTAACGTTCCTTCATACTCTATAGCTTTCAATCCTCTGAATAAGCTATTCCAATTCTGTCCATCATAACTACAATCACCAAATGTGTAAGGCATCTGATGAATATCATTAAATGAATCATTTTCATGAATATGAAGTGCTTTAAGTCTGTTACCCACAACCTTGATATACTCATACGGATCTCTTTTCACTAACTGGAGATGTCCTGTATCAAGACATAATCCGAACAGTTCCTGACCAGCCATTTCATTAAGGGTATCTATATAACATACTACATCATAAGGATCTGCACACACGCCTTCTACTATACGTCCCCCCATGCCTTCATACAGGTTTTCAAAGCATACCCCTACGTTATATTCTTTAAGAAGTGGAATTAACATTTGAAAATATGTTATATTCATCTTTCTTTCTATATCCTTATTATACGGATACTGCATCTTGAAAGGATGAATAACAACCCACGGAACACCAAGCATATTAGCTATTAATATGCTTTTCGGTATAACTACTCCTTGCATATAATCATTCTGCTTATTCTTTCCTTCTACTCTGACAGGATAAGGTGCATGCATCTGTGACGGTCTGATCCCATACTTATCCATCGCCTTGGTGTATTGATTGAAATATATTGTAAGCTCCTCTATAGAGGCATCGAAGAATTTATTAACCTTTCCAGCATAAAGATCCGAATTCTTCAGAAAAGTATCTATATTAATATCAACTCGAGTAAAACCAGCTTCACTAATCATGCCGAAGCCTTTATCTATATCCATCTCAGGAATAATTCCTTTGGTCTGAACTCCTATATCTAGCATATATATCCCCCACAGTATATTTATTATTAGTCACAACAAACGTACTTTCGCATAACTATCCGTCTTATTTGTCTATCAGGGAAATTAATTATCAGTCATAACTGACGCTCTTTCACCCTGCTTAGCAATTCACGCAATCCTGACATCATATAATATGATCCATATAATAATGATCATAATAACATCTGTATGACACTCCCATATAGTCCAACTGTCTTCCTATTGCATCATAATTGATATTACATATCCATACATTTCTTTCATCTTTGGTTAGACTAAGAATCTCTTCTGGTGGCAATATAGGTATTCCCATCAGTTCTTCTCCCCACTTATCAGGATTATTATCCACGAAATAATCTGGTCTGTATTTATCTCCCCAAGCTTCCATATAGCTTGCAGCCATTCTTCCAGCACCAAACAGTATAAGTTTCTTATCAGGCTGATTCAGATATTTTTCTATTTTATAGCAGCTTTCTAACCATTCCTGTCCGACTGCTTTCGTCAGCTTAAGCATAGCCATATGCAATCTTTGAGGTGTTCTTTTCCATGTTCCAATATTGTTAAATATATAATAACCATTATATCCTGTCTTATATAGCATTCCAATAATATGAACCCAATCAGTAGCCGGATATCCTCTGCCAACTGTGAATGTATAAGGCATTTGATGCTGGTCGCTATACCCATCATTGTCATTGACATGAACCAGTTTAATATAACTCCCACACTGCCTTATCATATCTCTTATATTAATTCCAAGAAGATTCGCATGTCCGATATTCACACATATACCACAATCTATTTCTGGACATAATTCTTTAAGTTTATCTATAAACTGCAACAGTCTTCCTGCATCAGAATAGGCATTGTAATAATATTTTCCATTAATATATCTATAACCATTTTCTATATATATTGCCATTCCTGCCTGACTAATAAATGTCTGGCTTGATATTATAATATTTTCTAATTCTTTCGGACAATTATCATCCATATTTTCTGTATCTATAACAATGTATGAAGCTTTACATCTTTGAGCTATATCAACAGCTCTTATAAGAATATCTTTTTTTTATAATCACCAGCACTTAATATTTCTCTTAGTTTTAACTCTATTCCTATTATTTTTCCACCAGCGTTATTTATTTTATCAAATAATTCATCTGGTATATTCTCAGCTCTGATAACCGGCAATTCAATGTTTCCCATATCACTTTCACAGATATGCTCTATTGATAGAAGCTGCGTATATTGAATTCCTATTTCCACAACTTATCCTCCTCATACAATATATTTCACAACAGTACAGTATGATATTCAATGAAATCTTCACACAATGTTACTATCATTGTATTGCTAATCTCTTATTTTAAGATATTTCTTACGTTCTTTCTCTTTCATAAACAGCTCTATAAACTCTGACATAAGAACAGATTCTTCCGCCGTAAGCTTATAATCTTTCTTGTCAGTTCCATTAATCTTAGATATAAAATCACCTATCTCATATCTTAAGCCATCTCCCTGAAATCGTAGTTCATAATGCTCCACATTCGATGCATCTTCATATCTCACGTCAAACTGTTTCATAAGCCACCAAGGAGATTGTGCTATTATATATCCTTTGGTTCCTGACACTACAATCTGTCCTTCCGTCTTAACACCAACACCCGTCTTGACAGTCGCAAAACCATTCTTATATCTTATATCCGCTTTAGTATATATATCCACACCTTTATCATCATATACACTATCAAAGCTGACTCCTTCATAATCCTCGCCCATCAACTTAATAACTGGTACAAGAACACTTGGTCCAAACTCAAGAAATGCACCGCCATACTGTACATCCTTTCTTTCTCTTGACTCTGGATCAGCAAGTCTTGTAAATGAAGCCTCTACATCTACTATATGTCCTATCTTCCCTGACTTGGCAATATTAATAAGCTGTTGAAATCCTGGGCAATATGCAGCCTTAACAGCCTCCATAAGAACAACGCTATTATCCTTAGCCAGCTTGTACAATTCCTCACTTTCATTGCGGGTAAATGATATCGGTTTTTCTGACAATACATGCTTTCCAGCCAATATTGCCTTTTTAGTATAGTCATAATGTGTTTCATTCGGAGATGCTATATACACAGCATCCACATTCATAAGCATATCTTCATATTTATCTGTATAGCACGCTATATTCTCCCTGTATGTGAATCTGTCAGCGCTTTCTTTAACTGGATTATAAGCACAATCTATTGTTATTCCACTGACATATTTAGCTTCAGATATGAATCTTGGTGCCATACGTCCTGTACCTACTATGCCCAATCTTACTATATTATGCTTGCTTGCTCTTAGTATGGTAGATGACACTCCCGGCGTCCTATCAAGATACACTACTTTACAAAACGAATTAAGATAGTCGAAGGTTCCTATCCAGTCCGAACCCACTGTAAATATATCTACTCCATATTTCTGTATATCTTCTATCTTCTGTCCGTCATGATCTTCTATAATAATCATATCAGCGAACCCTGTTTTCCTGACATTATCTATTCGTTCCATAATAGAATCCACCACATTAACCTTACCACGTGCCTCATCGAAGTGTTCTGTAGTAACACCTACTATCAGATAATCACCAAGTGCTTTGGCATTTTTCAGAAGATTATAATGTCCCTGATGAAATAAATCAAAGGTTCCATATGTTATTACCTTTTTCTTAGCTTCATCTTTCATCATATTTCTATTCCAGCCCTGCTATATATCTCTCTTTTCTGTTTTACATAAAACGGATATTCATGATCATCATGTAAAATGATTGGTGTCATATAATCATCACCATATTCTGTTCGTAAGATCTTATCATACTCCTTTGGAACAGGTACTGTAGTATACTCGAATGGAACTCTTATAACTTCATCAAACCAGTGCATAGGAAAAGGCTTATATCTTCTTTTATTAACATATTCCGCCATAAGAACAAGAGTATCCGAATTAGATTCATCATTAATCATACATAAATTTTCAGCAAGTTCATACAACTGTATACTCAATGTATCATCATTATTTAACCTGACTCCACATAGATTCTCTATTCCCTTTATAGTTGTATATATCTCTTCTTTTGTTGCAGTTCCATTACTTACATTATTAGCAAATGCTAATGCTATCTTAATAAGTTCACACTGCAATTCAGATTCTTCCTTAGATGAAGCTACGTAATCCAATGGAAATATATCCAGACCAACAACATATGGGAATCCATGAAACTTAGCAAGATATTCCATATCTGTTCTAATACAGTTCCCATATATTATTCTTCCAAATATTTCATTCCATCCAGGCATCTTCTTATGGTTAACTATTTCATAACCTTTCATCTCTTTCTGTGCTAATTCACAAAATCTTATATAATCTGCTCTTTTCATACATATATCTATATCATCATCCCATGGTATGAAACCTCTATGTCTAATCGCACCAAGTAATGTTCCCCAGTCAGCATAGTATGTTATATTGTGTTTTCTACAGAAAATATCTACATCATTCAACACTTCTATCTGCGCTGCCCAGGCTCTCTTCATCATATTCTCTACGTAATAACTATCCCTTATCTCACCATCAAGAAAACTATCCGGTATATTCATATATCATATCTCCTTCGCTATATATCCTCATATCATATTACAATCAAACCACTCATATAAAAATGCTATATGAATAGTATATTAAGCATCAGTAATTGCCATTCTAATAAAATAAGAGACTGCGTATTAAGTATAATTATACAATATATAGTTAATATAACAGGTTCACTGTCTATATAACGTATAAATATAACTTAATGCGACAACCTCTTATTAGCTTTCAGTAATATACAATATCTTACTGCTGTAATAAAGATAATATTCCCTGTGTCTGCTGATTAGCCTGTGCAAGCATAGACTGACCTGCCTGCTGGAGAATATTATTCTTGCTGTACTCTACCATCTCTGAGGCCATATCTGTATCTCTGATACGCGACTCAGCTGATGATGTGTTCTCTGATGTTGTATTAAGGTTATTGATTGTATGCTCAAGTCTGTTCTGTATAGCTCCTAGCGAAGAACGCTGTGTAGATACGTTTGTGATAGCTTTCTGTATCTTGTTCATGGCACTACCTGCAACAGAATTATCGGTAACTTTAAGTCCTTTAACACCTATATTGTCTGCATCCATCTTACTTATAGATATAGTTATAACTTGTCCGCTCTGTGCTCCTACCTGAAGATTCATATTCTTAAATGAACCATCTAATAAATTCTGTGTATTAAACTGGGTTGTAGAATGAATTCTGTCTATTTCCGATATCAACTGATCCATCTCAGCCTGAATAGCTGTCCTGTCTGCAGACACATTCGTATCATTAGCAGCCTGTGTTGCAAGCTCATTCATTCTCTGTAATATAGAATGAGTTTCATTAAGAGCACCTTCTGCTACCTGAATAAGTGATATACCATCCTGTGAATTAGATGCTGCTTTATCAAGACCTCTAATCTGACTTCTTAACTTCTCTGATATAGAAAGACCTGCCGCATCATCTGCTGCTCTATTGATTCTATAGCCTGATGATAACTTCTCTGTTGACTTAGATAGTGAACTTGTCACTGTACTTAACTCTCTGTTAGTGTTCATAGCTGAAAGATTATGCTGAACTACCATATATATATCCTCCTTGATTATAACTATCCATTAGTTTTATTATGTACATATATCCATTGTATGATATAATCCTTTATATCATAGTAATATCTCATTATATTGTAATATATGTATGATTATAGATTATTAATGCTGTCATAATATTATAACAGCATCATCTCTTTTATTATATCGACATAATTATATAAATATTAACTTTGATACGATTAATTATTGCTAAATATTATTAGATATAATTACTCAAACACGCCAATACATTATAACTATAAGATTCTTTTAAACATACACTTACATATAACAACTATATTTTTATTATAACGGAGATTACTCATATGTCAACCAATATTGATTCACTTAATCCTATACTGCAACACACATTTAATATCAACCATCCTATAACCATAGATTTTCTTGTCCCATGCGGTGGTAAAGGTGGTGTTGAGATTGTTCTCAACGATACTGCCATGTATCTTAAAAGCATAGGAATACATATCAGGATTGTACAACTTGTATATAATGATTATGCTTGGCCTGACAGCTCTCTTGAATATTATACCATACAGACTAATCGTGCTATCACAGATATATCTGATTACATTCCTCTCTGTGAACAATATCTCAATGAACTTAAAGCGCCTGATATTATCATAGCCACTCCTCTGCCCATGCTGTCCATGATTATCAAACTTGCTTTATTAAACTGTCATATGGACTCTCATATTATAAGCTGGCTCCATGGTCCTCTGCATATATATGATGAAAATGCTGTTGGAGGATTAGATTGTCTTAAATACGCAGATCTTGTTATGGTACTAAATCAAGGCAGCTACTCCTATATAAAAAACAATTCGGATGTAAGAGTGGCTCTTGTTAAGAATCCTATAGATTTCGAATCATTACAATATCATGATATATATAATCCAGAATGTAGAACCCTTGTTTATATAGGCAGACTATCATCTGAGAAGAATGTATCACTCATAATTGATTCTATATCACACACTAAAGAACAATGGAAACTTATTATTATCGGTGATGGCGATGAAAGAACCCAACTTGAAGAATTATGCAGCAGCCTCAATCTTAATGGCAATGTAACCTTCACTGGCTGGCTGAACAATCCATGGAACTCTGTTATAGAGGCTTCTTCACTTGTATTAGCTTCTTCGTATGAAGGTTTCTGTCTTGCCTGTTATGAAGCGCTCGCCACTGGAATACCTGTTATATCAACTCCTGTGAATGGTGTAACAGACATAATAAAAGATGGCTATAATGGTTACATATATTCAGATGAGAATGAACTTGTTAATATACTTGATAATGTTATTCTTCAATCTCACATACAGTCCTCTGATTGCCGTTCTTCGGTATCTAACTACAATAAGCCTCTTGTCCTTAGAGAATTATCGCAATATATATTGTCCGTTTTATGATATGTAATTACCTGTAATTATATCTACATATCAATAATACAGCTACATATCAATGTAACTATACAATATTATATATAATTGCAATACATTAGATATAATATATATTATATCTAATGTAAAACTACAGAAAAAAAGAGCGGCGAACCGCTCTTTTCCTCTATAGTAGTAGCAATTATTAACCGAGAAGTGAAAGAACACCCTGATTCTGCTGATTAGCCTGTGCAAGCATAGACTGTCCAGCCTGCTGAAGGATATTGTTCTTGCTGTACTCAACCATCTCAGAAGCCATATCTGTATCACGGATACGTGATTCAGCTGCTGATGTATTCTCAGATGTTGTGTTAAGGTTGTTAATTGTGTGCTCAAGTCTGTTCTGAACAGCACCAAGTGAAGAACGCTGTGTTGATACACTTGTAATAGCTAACTGAATCTTGCTCATTGCCTTACCAGCAGACGCATTATCACTCACCTTAACGTCAGCAGCAGCTACACCTATTGAAGCAGAATCCATCTTACTGATGCTAATCTTAATAACCTGTCCACTTAAAGCTCCAACCTGAAGGTTCTTACCTGTAAAGTCACCATCGAGAAGATTCTTAGTATTGAACTGTGTTGTTGACTGTATTCTGTCGATTTCAGATACTAACTGATCCATTTCAGACTGGATAGCTGTTCTATCTGCTGATACGTTAGTATCGTTAGCAGCCTGTGTAGCAAGTTCGTTCATTCTCTGAAGAATAGAATGTGTTTCGTTAAGAGCACCTTCAGCTACCTGGATAAGTGAGATACCATCCTGTGCGTTAGTAGCAGCCTTATTAAGACCTCTAATCTGGCTTCTCATCTTCTCTGAGATTGAAAGACCAGCTGCATCATCACCGGCTCTGTTGATCTTGTAACCTGATGATAACTTCTCTGTAGACTTCTGTAATGAGCTTGTGATTGTGCCCATCTGTCTGTTTGTGTTCATTGCTGAAAGATTGTGTTGTACTACCATAATAGTTTCCTCCTTGAATTCTTAGTGGCGTCCCTGCCACCCATTGATTTTGTTTCAGGATATTTCCTGTTATTTATTATATCGGACATTAGTCTTTTTACTTTAGTCCGTATATAAACTTATTTTAAAAATTTCTCTACTTTTTACTGTCCATGAACTGTGGCTCTGAGCTTACACGGCTCATATTCTGATAATACTTGTTCGCCATGCTTACACTACGCTTGGCAGTCTTAGTTTCCTGCTTGAGTTCACGGAACTTTCTTTCTATCTGCAGCTTGTTTCTTGACTCCTGCGCCTGTATAGTTGCACTTAATGATGATACTTCTTTTATAAGCTGCTGCAGCCTCTGTATATCTGCCTTATAGTTCTGCTTATACATCTCAACATCTGCTTTAACCCTGTCATATACTGACTGGAAGCCTTCATCAAGTGCATTGAGCATATCTATACACTCTGCTTTATTCTCCATGTTCTTCTGGAACTTATCACCATCAAATTCTCCCGATGTAACAATATGTTCCTGTTCAACATTGTAATCAACTATGTCCTGTAATATCTTTTTCTTCTTTTCAAGACTGCTTGTCATTATCTGAAGATAATTCTCTGTTTCCATAGTCATCCTCAACTTTATAATCTTAAACTACCATACATTGCTTCTTAAATAGTTGTGGTATATTTGATATTTAAAATCAATATCTTATTTATTTCCTGCACGCTTCATGACTTCTTTCCATGTATCGCGCATTCCTCTTAGTTCATCTGTTGCCTTTTCAAGAAGCTCAAGGTCTTTCTTCATATTAGCATCAACAAGTAATCCATATATATACTTATAAAGCTTATCGAAATCCTCTGCTACAGGATACTTATGATTAAGTGTAGCCTGAAATTCTTCTATAATCATCTCTGCCTTAACAATATTAGTATGAGCTTTCTCCATGTCTTTTTTTTCTATCGCAACTGCTGCTATATTACAAAACTTGATAGCTCCTTCATAAAGTAAAAGTGTAAGCTCTGCTGGTGATGCAGTTAACACCTTATTACGATTATACTGTTGAGCCATATTCTGATTATATATCATAGCTTATCCTCTCCCGATGTTCATACGTCCTTGTATTTATCAATATTGTGTGCATTACACATAATACATATATTTATTACACATAATATGTTAAATTATATGCAATGCAACACAATGTGACATAAACGAATCATTCTAGGTAATATTATACATTAATTACCAATAAATTCAATAATATTATTATATATTTACATATATATTTTCATGTGTATTTTTATAAATTTTATATATAATGTTAAGGTTCAAATATATTTGTCCCAAAAGATTTTATTGATATTATCAGCTTCCAAAAAGTCCCGACATAGAAGATGACTGCGAATTAAGCTTAGCAAGTGCTGACTCCATAGCTGAGAACTTACTATAGTAGTAATCTTCCCATGTTGATACCTTTGATTCAGCATCACTTATCTTTGTATTGTATTCTGAATACTGTGTATTCATCTGCTTATCATTGTAAATCGTGTATGCACTGCTTACAGATGATGATGCCATCTTGTTACCAAGATCAGTATATAACTTGGTACATAACTGTGAGAAGAATGAAACTACTGTCTCAGGATCACTTGCAATAGCTGCTCTTAGCTTATCTTCGTTTCCTGATGTAGTTGTATCATCCTTATCACCATCTATATGGTACACACCCTTTTCGTTCTCGCCTGATGCGAAATATCCGAGTGTTGATATACCAAAGCTTGACAGCGCATAGCTCTTGCCATTAATAATAAATGATGATGCCATATCATTCTTTAATGTATTGGCAACACTGTTTAGTGTATCATCTTTTCTAAGAAGCGAATCCTTAATCTTTGTCTCCCACTTCTCAACCTCTTTATCAGACATAGCATCCTTTTCTTCATCTGTTAAAGGTTCATATCCCTTAGAGCTGTCTGCGTTATAAGCCTCATCCATAGACTTGATAAGCTTGTTGTACTCTGTGAACATATCCTTGATAGACTTGTATATAGCATCTACATCTGTGTCCGTTGTTATAGTAACTGATTCATCGCCCTTTGTTTCTGCTGTAGCCTGGATAGTAAGGCCATTGATAGAGAATGTGCTTGTGTTGCTGGTGAACTCAGCACCATTAAGTTCTATCTTTGCATCCTGACCATTTATTCTTACTGCACCTACAGAATCTGAATATTCTCCTGCTTTAGCATTGCCATTAGCATCTACCATCTTAGAATACATCTCATAGCTATTCTTAGCTTTAGCCTGATACTGGCTTGTAAGTTTAGCTTTAGTCTCTGCATTTCTACTGTCAACTGTTGCCTGTATATCAGACACACCAGATGCTGAATCTGTCTCTTTCAAAGCTGTTACAGTTGTCTTACCATCTTTTTCTTCTATATTGACATACTGCTTGTTCTTATATTCGGTCATTGTGTCTTTAGCTTCAGTATAGTTCTTGATGTCACTTTCGTAACTGCTTATTGATGTCTTAAGATTGTCATATTTCTTCTTATCCTCTTCACTGAGTTTGGATACATCGAAATTGCCATCATCACCCTTATATGCAGCATTCTGTTCTATAGCCGACAGAGCATCTTTAGCATCTTTTAATAAAAGATTAGCCCTTTCTTCTGGTGTCTTATCTTTATATACTTCTGTATCAGCATCTGATGCAGTATATTTTTTTGTGAAAGAATCTACTATCGAACTAGCTTTAGAATATGTAGCAAGTCTCTCTTTCGCAACTGCATCAAAGTTAGTCTTAGCACTTTCATACGCTGTATTGATGATATCGTCTAACTCTGCTGTGTATGTATCTGTATCTGCATTATAATACTTAGCCCACTTAGCATACTCAGCCTGTGATGTCTTATCATTAGTGTATAATCCAAGATTACGCAGTGAATCCATTCCTGCACTATCGTTAGCTACTAATGCGAAATCTCCATCTTTACCAGATGTCTTGGAACTGATAAAAAATCTCTGGTTGTTCTCATCAAAGCTTGCCTGAACGCCTGCTTCTTTAAGCTTGACAACAAACTGATTAACTGTCATGTCTTCTGTTAATTCTATGTTGCTTGTCTCTCCATTAACCGTTACTGATACGCTACCCTGTGATGCACTTCCAGTAACATCTGAAAGCTTGGATGAACCTGTAATATTAGCTTTGCCATCCTTCACAGTACCACCTGTAAGATAACCTGATGATGCAAGCTGCTTTACCTTAAGCTTCTGTGTACCTGCAACCGCACTTGAGCTTGCTGTTACTGTAGCTACCGTTGAGTTAGATACTGTTGACTTCTTAAGGCTGTATGCGTTAGATAATCTTCCTGCTGACAGCTTTCCACTATAGAAGCTATATATACTTGTATTCATAGTCTTCCATTTTTCCTGTTTCCATGAAAGCTTTGTCTGTGCTTTGACAAGATTATCTTTTTTTAGCTTATATCCTGATACAAGTGCAGATACAAGTGTCTCTGTATCCATACCTGAAACCATACCCGATAATCTGATTGGCATATTATTCCTCCATTCTTATATATTTCTTCATAACATTATGTAATTCTTTATCTCTTCTCATCCACAAGTATACCAGCAAGCTCCCATGCCTTAGCAAGCATCTCAAGTGCCTTTTCTGATGGTATCTCCTTGATAACTTCATCTGTATCCTTATCCTTAATCTTAATCGTAATACGGTTAGTTGGCTCGTTGTATCCGAACTCTGCTACTGTATTATGATTGATAACCTTCTGGATATCTTTAAGCTTCTGCATAGAAGCTTCTTTCTGTTCTTCCTGCTGCTTAAAGCTTGATTGTGCACCACTGTTGCTATTGTTACTGCTGTTGCTGTCTGCATTAGCTTTCTGTGATGTACTCACCTGCATAACTGCAGCTATATGTGCTGCGCTGTTTACTGAATCCTGTGAATTATTAGTTTCTGCTGCTGGTGCTGCACTAACCTTGTTAACCTGTGCAGCCTGCGTTGCCTGGCTCTGATAAGCTGCCTGGCCACTTATCTTCTCAATTCCCATTATCTTTCACCTCCGTGTGCGTATACATATACGAGTGACAGCTTTTCCACATCACCCATACAATCGTCCTAAATATATCAAACCTTATGCCCTGCCAAGAAATCCTTTTCTTTGCATACTGGTCATTAGTTTCTATTTCTTATATCGGCAATACATGTAAAAATATAATACCTGCCTTTTTATTTGTCCTGCTTCTTAAACAGTTTATTAAGTGCAGCCACATCTATCTTCTGCTCTGCAGCTTCTTTGTTGGCATCTTTTATCTGTGCATATACTTCTTTACGATATATAGGAACGGACTTTGGAGCTGTGATGCCAAGCTTTACCTGATCGCCTTTTATCTCGATTACTGTTATCTCAATATCATCATTGATGATGATTGCTTCGTCCTTCTTTCTTGATAATGCCAGCATTCTACTCCCCCTTCCTTTCGTTAAGAATATCATAAATAGGGTATCTGACAACATAATCCTCATTATCTGCTATAAGCTGGACTCCCTTCATAGTGTCAGCATTGATTATGATAGGAGCCTTTAAGTTAATAGTCATCTTTGTAAGATCCTCTGGTACTGTAAGTGTACAGAACACTGCCAGATTGGCTGACTGTATGTCCTCACCAAGTGTGTTAAGTATCTCATCCTCCACAACAGGATCATAACCTTTCATGATATACTCCGGCTTCATGACAGGAAGTGCCAATGCTGCCTCATCAAGCGACTGAAGCCACATGATAGCTGCTTCATCTCCCTTTTCTACATCATATATAAGTGTGAATTTCTTGCAATCCTCAAACCCTATTATTCCAAGATCAAAAGTAACTATTTTATTATCATCAATATCTACAGTGCCAAACCACCTAGTATCAACCTGCATATATACCTCCTTGTTTTTTACGAAGTAAAAAATCCGAGCTCCTACGTGAGGAGAGGTATTTACCTCCTTGTTTTTTGCGAAGCAAAAAATGCGACTGCCCTTGCAGGAGCAGAGGTATATTTGCCTCCCCTTGTTTTTATATACTGAATTTTTCATTTATGGATTCAGCATATTTTTAGCCTATAAAATCCAGCAATGTCTGCTGTACAACCTTACTTGCTGCTGAAAGTGCTGCGTTGTATACAAGCTGTGCTGCTGTATAGTTTACTACCACTTCCTCAAGGTCTATATCTTCGTTCTGTGACTTAAGACTTGTAAAGTTAGTCTTCTGTTCTGTAAGTCTTGTCTTTGTAAGGTCAAGACGCTGGATTCTGTTACCTACATCTGCCTTTGCATTAGATATCTTCTCTTGATATCCCTGCATCTGTCCGATGCCCTTCTCGAAAGCCTTTGTCATCTGATCCTTTGCAAGATCCTTCTGCTTATTTAGTCCTTCAAGTATGTCATCAAGCTTCTTCTGGTCGTCAGTACCTGCATACTTTTCTTCCTTCTTCATGCTCTTGACTTTACTTATCTGATTCTCGATATCTATAGTATTCTGCACAGCTGCCATGATATCATCTACATTTCTGCCAAGATATATATCAAAGCTTTCGTCTGCCTGTGTATTAACCTTAAGCTTCTGTGTAAAGTTTACGTTATATTCAATATCTTCGCTCTTCTTTACGTAGTTTATACCTGTAACATTGTCTACACATGTAAAATACATAGTCGGATCAACATCACCCTTTTTGAAGTTGGACTTTTCATACTGTACTGAAAATGAGTTGTTTGTGTATGTATTGTTGTATACATTCTCACCAAGAAGCACTTCTCCAAGCTGTGGGTTAATAGCTATTTCATCATCACCTGGTATATAGTTTGAATCTGCTGTAAATGTTATACTCACTGGATTGCCGCTTCCATCATCCAGAGAATCTATAGTCTCACCTTTGGCATTTACTATTCCTGTTACATTAGCCGTTCCATCAGCATTCTTAGTTACTGTAGCCACATTTCCACTGGCATCTGTAATCTTAAATGTTCCATCAGCATCTACCTCTGAGTAACCCAGCTGTATTCTATGAACTGTAGCCACATTAGGTGTCACTGTCTTGCCATCTGTATCCTTCTTGACATTCAGATTAATGATATCTTCGTTTGTATATGCATTGGTATATACCTTTTTTTCACTGATGCTCTCTCTGTCAAAGCTCTGTGTTATGGTATAATCTGCAGCAGCCGCTTTAACATCTGATGGATATGTGAGGGGTCTGTCTGTAGCAAAGCCTGTAAACACATATCTTCCGGCATAGTCTACATCACCCTGTACATAGTATGAGTTCTTCAGCTTGTCAAGTGTCTGTATGATTGTATTACGCTCATCTGATGAATAAGAATCTGAAGCACCCTGGTTGCAATATGAATACAGCTGGTAAACTATATCATATCCCTGTGCAAGTGCATCCTGCGTAACCGAAAGCCATGATGAAGCATCGGGTATATTCTTATCTACATACTGTGTTACCTGGTCAAGGCTGCTTCTGAGTCTGAGTGCTCTTATAGCTATGATTGGGTCATCAGAAGGCTTGTTAATCTTCTTCTGTGTAGATAACTGTGTATCCATGGTATTTATCTGGTTCTTATTAGCCTGTATATTTGCTATAGAACTGTTTATCATCATCTGATTCGTAACTCTCATATATTCCACCTCGTATCTATATTCATTTAATGTGATATCTGCATTTTTAAAATCTTCTTTTTATGAATAATCTTCTTTTATAAATATTCTTTTGCACTTATCCTGTCTGTGCCTGCGTGCAAAGCATTTATATAAAGATGTTATTAAGTATATCCGGCATATTTCACATTTTATAAGCCTGTCTGGTTAATAAGCTTATCATATATCTGGTTCATAACTGACATCATCTTTGAGTTAAGATTATAAGCCTGCTGGAACTTCATGATATCCATGGCTTCCTCATCTGTATCTACACCCATGACTGAAAGTCGCTGATTCTGTATAGTTGTCTTCATATTGTTGTAGTTTGTTAAAAATGTCTTAGCCTTGCTTGCATCTATAGACATATCACTGACTATAGTTTCAAGGAAGTACGAACCTGTACCACCATCAAACAGTCTTTCCTTCTGTAATGCATTAAGCTTATCCATAATGCTTGCACTGCCTTCGCCTTCGCTTACTGTTGTCTTTGTTGCAAGCTTGTTGGCATCCTTAAGAAGCTCAGAATTAACTGATACTGTTGAGGCTGTAAGTGTCTTTGAATTATCTCCCACTACAAACAACGCTATACCCTTATTGGCAGCATCCTCTGTTTTAGCATCTGATACATATCCACTCTTAAATATGTTGTTGACTGCCTGTGAGAATGTCTGTATGAACTGGTTAAGCTGCGACTGATAGTAAGGAATACCCTTATAGTTAACATTTGCTGAAGCCTGTGGATTCGTCTCTGTCACTCTGTTTCCATCATCATCAAGCTTATAGCTGCCATCTGCATCTGTTGCAACTGATTCTATCTCACCATTACAGCCATCCCTTATATCTACAAGTGCCTTAAGCTGACCTCCAAGTGAAGAACTATATATATCAAAAGGATCATCATCACTCCACTGTATGTCATATAATCCTTCTGCATCGCTTGCATTTCTTTTCTGCGTTCTTGCGACTACCTCAAGTGTCTTATAATCATAGTTGTTTACAAGCGACTGTCCATTAACTGTTATCTGGAAAGATGTAAGTCCGTTTGCTATCGGTGTCTCATTAGTTGATATATTGATATACTTTGACAGATTATCCACAAGTGCATTTCTCTGGTCTCTTAAGTCGTTAGCATCTCCATAGCAGGCTTCTATCTGGTTAATCTGCTTATTAAGTGATGTTATATTCTGCGCAAGAGTATTGATGTGGTCTACTGTATCTTTTATCTCATTATTAGCATCCGACTGCACATTTCTCAAGTTAGTTGAGAGTGTGTTGAAATAATCCGACATACTTTTTGCGTTATTTATAAGCTGGTTCTTTGCCGATTCATCAGATGGTGTTATAGTCAGCTGGTTAACTGCTGAAAAGAAGTTGCTGTATTCTTTAGAGAATCCGTTAAGTATAAACTCATTCAGATAGTCCTCTATCTGTGTCATGTAGTTGTTTTTTGATTCATACTGTCCATAGTTAGACATATTGTTTCTATACTTCTGGTCATAGTAGCTGTCTCTTGTCTGATTGATGCCGACAACATCAACACCGGCACCTATAGTTCCGTATGATGAAAATGTTCTTAACGAGTCAGCTGCCTTTAGCTCTGCACTCTGCTTTGTATAGCCTTCTGTATTAATGTTTGACAGGTTGTGCGCTGATGTTGTTATGGATGTCTGCGCTGCCTGAAGTCCTTTATATGATATTGATAAACCAAAAAATGTAGATGCCATATTATTTCTCCATTCTTGTTGTTTCCTATAGTCTCTTTAACCAACTTACTGTTTCTAAGTCTGCTGATTGCTCTAAAATAAGCCAGCCATTATTATCAAATCATGATGTAAGTGGCAAAAGGTTCCTCTGTTATTCATCATGCATGTCCAAGTGATGTAACAAGATGTTCTATCATCTCACTTACTACGTTGATATATCTTGAAGCCGCATTATATGCGTGCTGATACTTAATCATCTTCTGAAGCTCTTCATCAGATGATACACCTGATGTCTGCAGTCTCTGGTTGTCATAACCATTGACCATGGTTGTCTGGTTGTTGACATACTTGGTAAGCACGCTTCCCATCGTAGCAAACTCACCTATATAATCATTGTAAAATGTGTTGAAATCTGCCTTTGCATAGTTCTCAGGGTTAAGTGATGCAAACTTTTTGCTGAATGTATCTATAAGCTCATTTACCTTTGAGAAATCCTCCTTGCCATGCTCTGTAGAAAGAGGGAGTGTACCTACATTCTGTGAAGCCTCAGGATTGACAATCAGATTACCAAGTGTATAGTCAGTTTCAAAGCCGGTAACATTCAGGTTGTTTCTTACATATATTGTACTGCCATCTGCACCTGTGATCTGCTTATATCTGTCTGTACCGTTTCTTTTAAAGAGTTCAACACCTCTTGTTTCATCGTCATCCATGCCATATCCAGCCTTGCTCATATCAAGTATCTTGTATGTCATGCTGTCTATATTCTCTGTTTCTTCCTGATTAGCATCAACATACAGCTTTTCAGATGCTTCATAACTGTATGTTCCATCACCATTTTCTTTTCCGGCAACTACGTTGCCATGGCTGTCATAAAGCACATCATGTGTCGATGCATTGTATACATACTTCTCTGCCTTTAATATATTGCCATCTGCATCTGTGAGCTCTTTTGTTGTATCCATGGTAGTTTCCGGACATAAAACATCATTCATGGCTGTTACTATTCCATTTACAAGCTTGTCAAAGCCTGCTATAGCACTAAGGATAGCTGATGGCTCTATATACTTGTTATAGTAATCCTGCTTCTGCTGATACGCATCCATGGCACTATTATATTCTGCCATACCCTGCTCTGTTGTAAGATCATAGTCTGCTCTTTCAGGCATTACTGGAATATCTGTGTAGTTTACCTCTATAACACCTCTTGCGATAAGCAGTCCTTTAAGCTTGCCTTTATCTGTGTCATTGGCATTGTTTGCCTGCTTGTCAAAGTTATATACATCCTGCTGATATCCCTCCCACTGAGGTATAAGCAGTCCATATGTTCCTTCTTCTCTTACGCTCATCTTTGCGATATCATTTTTTGTTATAAATGGGACATTCTCAGCACTAACTATTACTTCGCCATCCTTTGTCTCATAATAATCAATATCTATATACTTACTAAGCTCATCAAGTGCAAGATCTCTTGAATCTCTTAAATCGTTCGCACGCTCCACACCTTCCGCTTCGACCTTAACGATGCCTTTGTTAAGATTATATATCTTCTGTCCAAGTGAATTAATCTTTTCCACCATGTTGTTTACTTCGGTATTCAGCGTAACCTGATAATCCTTAAGTCCACTATATATAGCCTCTGAACGGTCTATGAATGCTGTAGCATTCTGTATAAGTGATGACCTGGCTATAGTACTTGTTGGATTCTTTGTAAGTTCGTTTACTGCATTGTAAAGGTTTGTGATATGCTGCTGATAAGTAACTCCCTGCATTTCACCAAACCAGTCTTCAACCTCGTATACCGCATTAGCCTGACTTTCATAGAATCCCAGTCTTGAACTTTCAGTTCTGTATGACCTGTCTATGAACTCATTCCTTATACGGCTTATCGCATCTATATCTACACCTAAGCCATACTTGCCTTTGTTAAGGCTCTTAGAAAACACGTTAGCATATGTTGAATCTGCAAATGTTATCTGCTGCCTTGTATACCCTTCTGTATTAACATTGGAAAGGTTATGTGCTGTTGTATTAAGTGCTGTCTGTGACGATCTTAAGCCTGTGGCTCCTACCATCAGCGACCCCATTCCGTTTGCCATAATTCCTCCATTAAAAAAATCACACTATCAAAAATAAAACTGGTTCTAATACCGCAGTACCATTAAACATCCCAATTCAATCCTTTGAAAATGTGATTCTTATATTATATCTGATATTATTCTATACTTATATGTAAGTCCAGTCTGCTTCAATCCTTTTCCACATACCAGACTTAATGTAATCTTTTACAATCTTTATCTGTTTTAATACTTTTCTTTAGTTTATATCACTGCTTTGCATCAAATCCTGTAGCACCTGTTATTTCCTGTTCTTCATAAGCTGTTCTTCCATAGTTGCCTGTCTGTGGCTTCAACACTGAGTTTCTTGCCAGATCAAGCTCAAACTGAATCATATCCATAGATTCTTTAAGCAGCAGCTTATTGTTCTCGTTAGCCGCTGTAAGCTGGCTAAGTGTTCTTTTAAGCTTAAGATATATGTTCTGAAGAGCATCATGCTCTTTAGCTTTCTTTTCAAGTATCTGTACTATGTGTTCAACCTTTATCTCTTCATATGGAAGTCTTAGCACATTACATATATCCTTCACATCTTCCTGTCTTTTTTTCTCATATACATCTACTTCTTCTATGAGCTTCTGCTCTCTTGTAAATATCTCCTGAAGCTTTTCGATATTGCCACTTACTATGGCAGATGTTTTTTCATTCGACAGACTAAGGAGCTTCTCATATCCATCATTCTCATTCGTAAGGTCTTCGATTAAACAATCTATCAGGCTTGCCATATATGCTCCTCCGTCTTAAGATTATCGTGTCAGCAAACTATAAAACTGTACAACAATGCACAATCCCAATGCATTCTCTGACCATATGCATTCTTTTTCATCAGAATGTCAATGTAGATACACTGCCAAGCATCTTCTCGGCTACTGCCTCTGAACTTATATTATATGTTCCGGCTGCAATACGTGCCTTGATGTCGTTGACTTTATCAAGTCTTACATCAGAAGCTTCACTAACTGCTGCCTTAGCTGTATTATATAATCTGGCTGTATCTGATAATTCATACTTGTCTTTTTCAGTTTTCTTAACAGCCATGCCTTTTTCCCTGGCATAAGCACTTGTCTTGTATACCTGGCTGACAGCATTATAAGCATCTATACGCATACTAACCGCCTCTCTTTCTATTATAAACAAAAAACTTTTTTATTTCTTTATGATAAGTTTATCGGTTGTCTGGATGTTTTACTTAACCCCCATTTGCATTACAATACAAATGAATTTTTCACGATACTTTGATAGAAATTTTTTTAAGTAAAAATCAAAAAACGGAAAACCCACATTTACCTATGGATTTTCCGCTTAATTTAATCTGATTTAATCCGAATCAATCTGAAATATGTAATATATATTCTCCCAAATATTCGCATATCGTGGGATTATCATCCCACTTTTATGCTCATATCGGGGCGGGTCCCAAGGTCTTTCACCCACCTATGAGCAAGCTCATGTGGGTTTAGACCTTTCGACCCTGGTATCATATATTATTAGTATGCCTTGCCCCAGTAAACCATCTTCTTAGCTGGTCTGCCACAGCATACACACACATCACTTAACTGTTCCTGTGCAAATGGCATACATCTTGAAGTACATGTTGTATCTTCTTTAATCTTATCTTCACATGCCTGGTCACCACACCACATAGCCTTGATAAATCCTGGCTTGTTAGCTGCTGTTTCCTTGAACTCATCATAGTTAACTGCAACATATGTATGTGCATCTCTATGTGCTCTTGCTCTTTCAAGCATATCCTTCTGGATAGTATCAAGTATCTCTGGAAGCTTAGCTGCAAGCTCGTCAATAGCTACTGTAATCTTCTCTCTTGTATCACGGCGTACAACGATAGCTTGGTTAGCTTCAATATCTCTAGGTCCCATCTCAACTCTTACAGGGATACCACGCATTTCCTGCTCTGAGAACTTCCAGCCTGGATTCTTATCAGAATCATCAACCTTAACTCTGAGACCTGCTGCCTTTATAGCATCTCTTACTTCGTAAGCCTTATCAAGCACGCCTTCCTTCTTCTGCATGATAGGTATGATGTCAACCTGAACTGGTGCAACCTTAGGTGGAAGTACAAGTCCTGAGTTATCACCGTGTGTCATGATAACAGCACCGATAAGTCTTGTTGTTGTTCCCCATGAAGTCTGATGAACATACTTAAGCTTGTTATCCTTATCTGTATACTGTATGCCAAACGCCTTAGCGAATCCATCTCCAAAGTTGTGGCTTGTTCCTGACTGAAGTGCCTTACCATCATGCATAAGTGCTTCTATAGTATAAGTAGCCTCTGCACCTGCAAACTTTTCCTTATCTGTCTTACGTCCCTTGATAACAGGTATAGCAAGCACCTCTTCACAAAACTGTGCATAAAGGTTAAGCATCTGCTGTGTACGTGCTTCTGCATCCTCTGCTGTTGCATGTGCTGTATGTCCTTCCTGCCATAAGAATTCTCTTGAACGAAGGAATGGTCTTGTTTCTTTTTCCCATCTTACTACTGAACACCACTGGTTATATACCTTTGGCAAATCTCTGTATGACTGTATCTCATCCTTGTAGAAATCGCAAAAAAGTGTTTCAGATGTTGGTCTTACACACATTCTTTCCTGAAGTGGATTAAGTCCTCCATAAGTAACCCACGCTACTTCTGGTGCAAACCCTTCTACATGATCCTTTTCCTTTTCAAGAAGACTTTCTGGAATAAACATAGGAAGGTATACATTCTCAACACCTGTTTCCTTAAATCTTCTGTCCATCTCGTTCTTTATATTCTCCCAGATTGCATATCCAGCCGGCTTAAATATCATACATCCCTTAACGCTTGAATATGACATAAGCTCTGCTTTCTTGCATACATCTGTGTACCACTGTGCAAAGTCTACATCCATGGAAGTAATCGCTTCTACTAACTTCTTATCCTCTGCCATAAATATACCTCATTCCTGCGCTATCTGCGCTATCTGTTAAATGTGTCACATAATCTGTATTAGTTTAACATCTGACCTGATTAATTTCAAGGCACTTTTCATATATTCCGTTTTTTCTTTTATTGTATTTTTCTTTTATTATATTTTTCTTTTATTATGTTTTTTAACCCACCATCACCCCAGAAGATCCTATTTTATCACATTTTTATTATGCATTTTCTTTTATTCCTTTTTCTATGCTTCATCCATCTTCATAACACATCTAAGCCTTAAAACCAGTGCTTTTATTATAACGAAGCTCACGGGACCGGTTATGAAGCCTGGAATACCATACACAAGCAGTCCGACAAATATAATGACAAGCATGGCAAAAGGCGATATTCCAAGCTTGTCTCCCATACATTTTGACTCCATAATCTCACGTACAAAATAAGTTATTACATATGTCACAAGCACAACCACTGCCGATAAGAAATTCTTCATAATCAGGTTAAACAACATCCATGGTATAAGTATCGTACCTGTCCCAAATACCGGAAGTGCATCAACAACTCCAACTATTATTCCGAGCATGACTGCATATGGACTTTTTATTATAAAAAAGGCTGCCATGCTTATAGCTGAATTAATAAACATGATTCTTAATTCAACTTTAAAATATACATTGATAAGTCTCTTTACCTCATGCCACAGCATCCTTATCTCTTCCACAAACACACTGTCACGTATCTGTGTCCTTATTTCATCCATATCTGTTGACAGATATATAACTGATATAAAGCCAACAACCAGACCTCCAGCCACTATAACTATATTTTTTATAACAGGTACAGATATATGAAATATCTTTTCAGGCATTATACCTGCCAGCCTGCGTCCACACATTATAAGCGTATCAAGACAACATCCACCATCAAGTCCAAGAAAATCATCCGCTTCAAGGCATATCCTGGCAGTCTGCTGCCTTATACCTATCGTATTGTAATCCCAGTTCTTTAAAAAATCACTTATCTCATTCGCTCCTGTTATAACTGCTGCAGCAAGCAATATTATTATAACAACAGATATTATTAACATTATAATTGTGGCTATTATGCTTTTTATGCGATGTTCTTTAATTCTTTGTGCATGTACTTTTCTTTTATCCAGCCTTATCCTTTTGCATATCCACATATATATACTGTTTACTGGCTTTTCAAGAAGCAGTGCAGCAAGCACGCCAAGCACAAATGGCCACACATATACAAGAAGATATTTAAAGCTCACATATACAGAAAATGTTATAACTACAATCCCGGCAAGGTATTTCAGTTTCCTGTTATATTCTTTATCTTGATATTCTTTTTGATACTCTTCTTTATTTTCTTTTACATTTCTTTCCTCTCTGCACATAAATAATCACCTCTGTAGAAGTATTCCACAGAGGTGATTATCTTATACCTATATCTAAAATCCTGGTTTCACTTCGTATAACTTGCCATCAAGCTTAAGACTAACCGCACATAACGCTATGCATCCACGCTTAATACGTATGCCTTTTATCCTTCCAGCTGCCTGGGCTGCCATATTCCCACCATACTTTCCATCACCAACAACCGGCATGTTTCTTGAAGCAAGCTGGACACGTATCTGATGATGTCTGCCTGTTATAAGATGAATATCCAGCCTTGATATGCCTGCTTCTTCATCATAAGAAAGAAGCCTGTACTTAAGTCTTGCTTCCTTAGAACCCGCCGTTCCTTTTGAAACTACCGATGATTCATTATTCTTTGCATCTTTTATAAGATTATCCACAAGCTCGCCCTCATCGGACTCTGGTTTTCCACATACAAGCACCTGGTAATGTTTACATAGTGTTTCTTTTTGCATAAGCAAAGACAATCTTGCTGCTTCCTTTTTATTCTTAGCCATAAGCACAAGCCCTGATACAGGACGGTCAAGTCTGTTTATTATAGCTGCGTAAGCTTCTTCACCCTTGCTTTTTCTATATGTAAGAACTTCACTTACAAGATCCATCTCAAACGACTTTCCGCTCTGCGACAACTGTCCAGCCGGCTTGTTTAATATAATCTTATCTTTATCCTCATATATTATATCCAACATAACTAAATAATCCCAATACTCTTAATCCACTTTGTAAAAAGCACTTTCCACTCACCAGTCTGTGCAAAATCATCACCGCAGCCATAACCATGTCCACCTGTTCTGAATATATGAAGTTCCGCACTTACCCCGGCTTTTCTTGCTGCCATATAAAAGCCCACACTGTTCTCAGATAATGTTATTCTGTCATCATCCGTTTCACATATAAATACTGGCGGCATATCCGGTCTTACAAGCTTATCCGGATTATACTTATGCAGTATCTTTGCCTTACTGTCACTGATTCTCTCAAGCACCTGTTCCTCAGACATATATCTTTTGCCTGCTTCAATACAATCGTCAATACTTATAACCGGATATGAACAAACAGCAAAATCTGGTCTTGCTGATAGTTTATCATATTCATCCTTATACTTATAATCCGCATACACATCACTTTCATACGCTGTTGATAATAACGCTGCCATAAAGCCTCCTGCTGAAAAGCCCATAACGCCTATCTTAGCTTCATCTATACCGAATTCCTGCGCCCTTCCTCTTATAACTCTCATTGCGCGCATAGCATCTATAAGTGGGACATCCTCTGCATTATCATGTTCATCTGATGGAAGTCTGCATTCAAGAACAAATGCAGCTATTCCCATACTATTAAGCCACTTTGCAACATCTTCGCCTTCAAAGTTATATACAAGGCGTCTGAACGCACCTCCTGGAATAATCAATACTGCCGGAATCCTTTGTCTGTCTGTACTGTTACCAATACCATCAGGTATATAAGGAACAATATCCGGATCTGTAATGTTCTGCACTATATGCTTTACTCTTCCATCAGGCATATCTTCAGTGTAATATTTTCTTGTAAGCTTAAGGTTCTGCGAACCCGGAGCCCCATGCTCAAACAGCCTTATCTTGTTTACTGGTGTCTTAAACACCTCATTCTGCGTATCTGTCATATCTACTCCTCCCTGCTCTCAAGAAACAAAAGCTTATTAGCCTGTATGCTAAGCTCATCATAATGCATAAGCATATCACTCTCATCATATTCTTCCGGAATCACTTTATAGCCTTCGAACCTTATAAGATTCTTGAAATATTCTTCCACATCTGCTGTCTGTTTAACAACAACCTCGCTGAATGCCACTCCCTCTTCTGACTCCTGAAAATCCGGTCTGTAAAGAAGCTCACCGGTAATTATATTTTCTTTATCAGCTACAAATACAGCTTTGGCATAATATTTGTTGCTGTCCGTTGTCGCAAGACGTATTCTTCTTGGTGGTGCCATCGTCTTATCATTCATGGCATTTGCTTTCCTGACTTCTTCTGAATCAAAATATTCCTTTTCAATTATCATATCTGTACTCCTTTCTGTCATATAAAGCACTCATAGTTTTACAATATCCAAAACAGGACGATATATTTAAGGTTCTTATGGATAATATGTTCTAAACAGACTCCTGTAATGTATTATAACTTAAATCTGTAACCCACACCCCATATCGTTTCGATATATTGTGGCTTACTTGTGTCAAGTTCTATCTTTTCCCTTATCTTTTTAATATGAACAGTAACGGTTGCAATATCACCGATAGAATCCATATCCCATATTTCCTTAAAAAGCTCTTCCTTAGTGTATACATGATTAGGATGTTCTGCTAAGAATGTAAGAAGATCGAATTCCTTAGTTGTAAATATCTTCTCTTCACCATTAACGAATACTCTTCTGGCTGTCTTATCTATCCTGATGCCTCTTATTTCGATAATATCATTTTCAGGCTGGGCACTGTTTACAAGTCTTTCATATCTTGAAAGATGTGCCTTAACTCTGGCAACAAGCTCACTTGGACTAAAAGGCTTCGTCATATAATCATCAGCACCTACGCCAAGTCCTCTTATCTTATCGATATCCTCTTTTTTAGCTGATACCATGATAATAGGAGTATTCTTAACTTCTCTTATTCTTTTGCATATCTCAAAACCATCTACACCTGGAAGCATGACATCAAGAATATATATGTCATAATCCCCGTCAAGTGCCTCTGCAAGACCTGTTGTTCCATCCTTGCATGTTGTTACCGTGAATCCACTTAATTCAAGGTAATCCTTTTCAATATCTGCGATTGCTTCCTCATCTTCAACTATCAATACTTTGCTCATACAATTGTCCCTTTCTATTCCTTTTATATTTTATTTTTGCAGAATTCCAAGCTGGTTATTCTCATTATACTTAAGCAGATTAAGATGCATTGTAGTTCCTTCGCCTTCAACACTCTCTGCCCATATCTTGCCTTTATGGTCTTCAACGATTTTCTTGACAATAGCAAGTCCTATGCCGCTGCCGCCTTGCTTGGAGTTTCGTGATTCATCAGTACGGTAGAATCTTTCAAATATTCTTGAAATATCCTTGCCAGCTATACCCTTGCCATTGTCAGCCATGACAACATGTACATACTCGCCCTCGTCATAAAGGTCTATATCTATCTTTCCCTTACGGCCTTCTACCATGTACTTGACTGAGTTGCTGATTATATTATTGATAACTCTCTTTAACTGCTCTGGGTCTGCGACTATCATTACCGGCTTGTCTATATGATTCCTGTAGTTTAGCTCTATGCCAGAGGCATCCAGTTCTGTGCCTATTTCTTCACAGCAGTCATCAAAATAATCTGAAACATTAAGTTTTATAAATGTATATAGTATCCTGTTAGCATCAAGTCTTGAATATATAGTAAGTTCATCTATAAGCTTATCCATATCATTAACCTTGTTGGAAATAGTCTTAATATACTTTGCCTGTTTTTCCGGAGTATCGGCTATTCCATCACGTAGACCCTCAACATAGCCTTTAATAGCTGTGAGCGGTGTCTTTAAATCATGTGATATATTTCTTATAAGTTCCTTCTCTTCTTTATCTGACTGAAGCTTATCCTCTGATGACTTCTTTAGTATAAGTCTCATCTCTTCAAAGTCCTTACACACATCACCTATTTCGTTATCAGGAACCCTTGGCATCTCAAAGTCAAAGTTTCCTTCTTTTATATTATCTGTTGCAAGCTTCAGCTTGTTAACCGGCTTGATGATAGAACTGTATATCCACAGGTTAAGCACAAGGCTGGTTATGACAAGTATGATGATGATGATAAAAACAAGCTGCCATAGCATCTGTCTTATCTGTGGTATGCTCTGCTTAACAGATGTGACGATAGACACACTGTATATATTTCCTAAGCTGTCTGAAAAGTCTACCTGTTTTATAAGACTATGATATATGCCACCTCTATATGTAGCAACATCCGTTATGTTGTTCTCATCTGTCTCATACTCTGGAAGAAGCCTTGCAAGATCTGTGTTTGAATATTGTGTTGAATTATATATGACATTATTATTCTTTCTTACAACAAGCTCTGAAAGTCTGTCATTTAATGTGGAACCAAGTGACTCAAGATATGCCCTGTTGTTAAATGTCGTTGGTTCTTCTTCTGCCTGTTCTTTTATCTGCTCATACACATCATCTGTAATACTGCCAAACAATGTCATAGGCGAATAAAAATATAACAGTACCGTATCGTCTTCTACATTATATGTCTTGCATATACTATCCGACTGTATCTTAAATATTCCGACAACAAACACGCATAAAAGCAGCGCCGGAAGTATAACCATAACGCAGAATGAAACCTTTAACTTATCTTTTAATTTCATGTTTTCTCCATATAAGTCATATTAATATATTTACAACCATCATGATAATAGTTTAACATATTTTAACAGAATATTTGTAAAAAAATGATAAAAATATATAAAAAAACTGCGGAAATATATCATGCTTGCGATATCTTGTGATAAATCTGCCATTATCACTCCGGATATCTGCACAATATTATTCTCCGCAGTCTATTATCATCCTATTTTCAACTTAAACTTCTGAAGTTCTCTTTCAGAATCTACTCTTGCTATAACAGCACCAAGTGCTGAAAGTTTACCTTCAAAATCTTCGTATCCTCTCTGGATATACTCTATATCGTCTATTTCTGATATGCCCTCTGCCGCAAGTGCCGCGATCACAAGTGCTGCTCCAGCTCTTAAATCAGGCGCTGAAAGCTGTGCTGAGGTAAAATGCTTAACACCTTCTATATAAGCTGTATTGCCCTCAACTTTAATCTTAGCACCCATCCTGTTAAGCTCATCAACATACTTGAATCTATTCTCAAATATACTCTCTGTAACCATGCTTGAACCATTAGCAAGTGCAAGTGCAACTGCTATCTGTGGCTGCATATCTGTTGGAAAGCCAGGATATGGAAGTGTCTTAACATTAGTACTTCCTATCTCACCTTCTGCTATAACCCTTATCCAGTCGTCACCTTCTATGAGCTGACAGCCCATCTCATGAAGCTTGGCAGTTATAGACTCAAGATGCTTAGGAATAACGTCCTTTATGACAACATCTCCATGTGTAGCTGCTGCCGCCATCATGAAAGTTCCTGCCTCAATCTGGTCTGGTATTATAGAATATGTGCATCCATGAAGTCTCTCTACGCCCCTTATTCTTATAACATCTGTACCAGCACCCTTGATATTAGCTCCCATGGCATTAAGGAAGTTAGCTACATCAACTATATGTGGCTCCTTAGCTGCATTTTCAAGGATAGTTTCTCCATCAGCCATGCATGCTGCCATCATAAGGTTAATAGTGGCACCTACTGTTACAACATCAAAATATATGTGTCCGCCAACCAGTTTTTCTGCTTTAGCGCTGACAACGCCATGATCTATGTTCACTTTGGCACCAAGTGCTTTAAAGCCCTTAAGGTGCTGGTCTATAGGTCTGCTTCCTATGTTACAGCCACCTGGAAGTGCTACATTAGATTCATTGTACTTACCAAGTAACGCACCAAGAAGATAATATGATGCTCTTATCTTTCTTATATATTCGTATTCAACATTAAGATCACATATAGATCCGCCGTTAATCTGAACTGTATTATTATATATATATTTTACCTTTGCACCTATTCCTTCGATTGCCTGAAGCAACACCTTTGTATCTCTCACGTTAGGTACATTCTCTATTGTTACGGTCTCATCTGTCATAATCGCTGCTGCCAGAATACCAAGTGCTGCATTCTTAGCTCCACCTATGGACACTTCTCCACAAAGTGGCACTCCACCTTTGACAACATACTGTTCCATACTTTGCACCTCAATATCACTTACTCATCATATCTAAAACTTTAGTTTCCTGCTTTAGTTTCTTTATTAATTATCGACATATCTGTCATTTATATTCAATATATCATGGTATCCACGGCTTATCACAAAAACAACTATCATGCATTAGTGACATAAAGCCGTCAAAACATTCATCATGTGTATACTTTTACTTTATTATCTAAAATAATATTGGTATTTAAATCAATATCTTAATGATTATATCATACCTTTTTATTATGTCAACGTTATATATCCATAAAGTTTAAAACAGGGCATGGATTATTAATATCCACGCCCTTATTCATAAGTTAACTTAATTCTTGTTTACATAATCAAGTGGATTCACTCTTCTGCCATCTATCCATATTTCAAAATGCACATGTGGCCCTGTACTATCACCAGTATTGCCACTAAGAGCTATCTCTTCACCCTGCTTTACCTGCTGGCCGGCAGTCACTGTTACTTTACTGTTATGTCCATATCTTGTCATGCTGCCATCTTCATGCTGTATATCTACACAATATCCATAAGCAGAATACCATCCAGCCCTTGTTACTACTCCGTCTCTTGAAGCCTTAACTGATGTTCCCTGGCTGCATGACCAGTCAACTCCGTAATGAGTTGTGCCCCATCTTGAACCATAACCTGATGAAAATGTTCCACCACTGACAGGCTTTATATATGTTGGTGGTGTAAGTGTTCCAACTGCTATCTTTGCCGGCTTTGATTCAACTGTTATATTCTCGCTTGTTATCTGTCTTGCAACCTCTTTACCATTCTCATATGTAACTGTTGCTACTACTGAATGATGTCCCGTTGTTCCTTCATCAAGAATATAATTCGTACCTCTATAGTTGTTGTTATCGTCAAGATACTCAGGCTCTGCGTTGTAATCTTCCTCATAAGAAAGCTGCTTTGTTGTCACTACTGTTATATCTGACTCAGGCACTGTTATAACAAGCTCATCACCTGGAACTATAACTGAGTCCTCTTTTAACTTAGTATTAAGCTTTAACAAATCTTCAACTGTTATGTTATTATCTTTAGCTATACTCTCAAGAGTATCGCCCTCTTTAGCAATATAATAAACATTGGTATCGTTTACCTTTGTTATTGTATCATAAGCTTCCTGTACTGTTGATACCTCTACCTTATCAGCATATACAGCATTAACAGATACATTCTGTGCAAAACCTATAGACTGTATCTCATCTGGTGTCTTCTTGCTTTCACCGTTAGAACCAGTACTGTCTTCAAAGAATGATGCAACTATCTGTGTATCCTGCACCGTTGTCTCCTCATTCTTATCTATAGACACTATATATGTTCCATCTGCTGCCGAACTAGACTTAATAACCGGCTCAAACTCATCAGCCCTGTTATATGGCTGTATAAGCTTTGAAAACAGTTCTTCTACATCCTGCTTGGATGACAGATTAACTGTATAATCATCTATTCTTACAGTATATGCAAGCTGCTTTTCAACATCAAGTATACAGTCAAACAACTGGCTGTATATAGAACTTTCAAGCTGCTTTTCTGACATTCTTGACGCTATAGCCCTGTTTTCTTTATCAATCTGGACATCACAGTCCATATATATATAATCATCAAGCTGCTGGCTTAACTGCAGACGTGCATTTGCCAGCGCCACATTAACTTCTTCCTCTGTGTTGGCTGCTCCAACATGTGTACCACGAATCGATATGCTGTAATATCCCACATCATTGTTAAACATATTCTTAGATACAAATGGAATACCTATCACTATTGCAATGCATGCTGCAAACATAGTTGAGATAAAGGTAGTTTTCACCTTTCTTCCATATCTTGTAATGCGTGTCATACGTTCCTCCATATATCGTATATACAATGGAATTCTTTCCCCGTGTAATAATTCCGTAACATTTTTGTAACAATTGTATACTACCACGCATATAACTGTTTGTAAAGGGGTTTTACGCGCTTTAGAGATATTTTATTTTTATAATTTTACCTTTTTTTAACTGAATATCCAAAGCGTCCGAGATGTTCACCAAGTGCGTAATACTGTCCATGTGAATAAGCTACAAGTTCAGCATCCTTAAGATGTAATGTTCCCTTGCTGTCAAGAAGTGATTCATCAACATTAACAGCGACGACTTCGGCAATAAACATATCATGGCTTCCAAGCTCCACTATATCCTTCACCTTACATTCTATGTTAACAGGGCTCTCTTTAATAGCCGGTGCATTTATCTTAACTGACTTTTTAGGTGTAAGATGCATATCCTTGAATTTATCTGTATCCTTACCTGACTTTACGCCACAGTAGTCCGTTGCCCGGCACAGCTTTTTCGTTGTAAGGTTAATAACGAATTCTCCTGATTCTTTTATAATATCATGGCTATATCTTTCTTTCCTTATTGATATAGATACCATTGCAGGATCCGAACATATAGTCCCGGCCCATGCAACTGTTATGATATTGGGTTTTTCTTCACCTCTCTGACAGCTGACCATAACTGCCGGCACTGGATAAAGCATATTTCCTGGTTTCCATGTCTGTTTACTCATAATGTACATCTCCTTTACTGCTTATAGTTTTCTTTGTAATGTATTGTCTTTTTTAGATATCTGTCATATACCTTGTGCTTATTATCAGTATACTACAAATTTTTTGAAAGTTTCCACTATATGATTAAAGATTTTACTAAATTTATGAATTTATTTAATTTATAAGCACATTTGAGTTGTATGATTGCTCTAATTATGTTAATATAATTTTAATAAAATGTTTATGTTGTAAGAGTTAAAAGTTCACATCCAAAAAATCTTTCGTGCCTGCATGATATGACTTTGATCTTGCGACCCTTGCATCATATTTGTCATAGGTTAGAAGTCACGAGGGATTCTGACCTGAGTTTTATTATTTAATTATTTTTATAATTCGGAGGACATTTATGTTAGGAAATGTTATCGTAGGACAGTCTGGCGGACCAACTGCCGTAATCAATTCAAGTCTTGCAGGTGTGTTTAAGACAGCCAAGGACAGAGGGGCTAATAAAGTATATGGTATGCTTCACGGAATCAAGGGTCTTCTTGACAAGCAGTATGTAGATCTTTCTGAAAAGATTAAGACAGATATCGATATTGACCTTTTAAAGAGAACTCCTTCTTCTTACTTAGGTTCATGTCGTTATAAGCTTCCTGAAATCTCTGACGACAGAGAAACATATGAGAAGATTTTCGAGATTCTTAAGGAACTTAATATATCATACTTCTTCTATATTGGTGGTAACGATTCCATGGATACTATCAAGAAGCTTTCTGACTATGCACTTCTTATCGGAAGCGATATTAAGTTCATGGGTGTTCCTAAGACTATCGACAACGACCTTGCTGTTACTGATCATACTCCTGGTTTTGGTAGCGCTGCCAAGTTTATTGCAGCTACTATGAAGGAGATTATCCGTGACGGTCTTGTATATGATTACCCAACTGTTACAATAGTTGAGATTATGGGACGTAACGCCGGATGGCTTACAGCCGCTTCTGCTCTTGCAAGAGGCGAAGATTGTGAAGGTGTAGATCTTATCTATCTTCCTGAGAAGGTATTTGATATCGACCACTTCCTTGAAAGAGTTAAAGAGATAGCTTCTAAAGGTCGTTCTATGGTTATTGCTGTTTCAGAAGGTATCAAGGTTATGGACGGAAGATATGTATTCGAGCTTTCAGAGCATGTTGAGTTCGTGGATGCTTTCGGTCACAAGCAGTTAGCTGGTTCTGCCAAGTTCCTTGCCAACAAGGTAGGTTCTGAACTTGGTATCAAGACAAGAGCTATTGAGTTATCTACTCTTCAGCGTTGTGCAGCTCACATGACTTCACGTACTGATATCACTGAAGCCTTCAACGTTGGTGGTGCTGCTGTAAAGGCTGCATTTGAAGGTGAAACTGGTAAAGTTGTAGTACTTAAGAGAGTATCTGATGATCCATATATGTGCATCACTGAAACTCATGATGTTCATCAGATTGCTAACATCGAAAAGAAAGTTCCACTTGAGTGGATCACAGAAGATGATTTCGTTACAGAAGACCTTATTCATTACATAAGACCATTGATTCAGGCTGAACTTTCACCAATCATGGTTGATGGTCTTCCAAGACATCTCAATGTAAATATGGACTAGTGCCAGCATTAATAGATAATGCCAATATTTTATTTAAGATATGAGCAGCATTTATTAATCCCCCGTGTGGCAGCTATTCCGCACATCAAAGCTTACAGGCTTTATAGCCCCGGATACCTTTATCATAACGGGTATCCGGGGTACTTTTATTTTCATCTTTATTTTCATCTTTATTTTTAACTTTATTTTTAATCTTATTTTTTCCAAAATATTACAATTATGTGTTATGATGTGATTGATGCCTGCATGTTGTCATAACTGATATACATCATATAAAATACATGAATGGAGATTAATATTAAAATATGAATAAAGAACACCATGATAATGAAGCTTTGAAAGAAGCAAAAAAACGTACTAAAAAAAGGTCCTTATTAAGCCCTCATTTTCCAGGGTTAAAAACAATAATAAACATTATAATAATAGCCCTGCTTGTTATAGCCTTGATATACACTAAAAAGACTGCATCAACGAGTTACCAGACAGATGGCAAGGTCACTCAGATAGGCTTTGAAAATATCGGCGAGCTGGCTACACAGTCTGTAACAACAACGTCTGTGCGTGTTGAAACTAAGGACAGAAAGCTTTTTAATATATCTATACCTCTGACAGAATCAAAGTATATATACACATATAACACTAACATCAAGGCTGGAATCAACTTCAGTGATGTAACATGGAGTTTGGGGGATACAGAAGACACAAAGCATAACATATATGTAACTGTACCTGAGGTTAAAACTCTTTCTGCCGACCTTGACCTTGATTCCTTCAAGGTGCTCCACGAAAGTACAAGCATATTTACACCTATAACTCTTACCGAACATAACGACGCATTAAAGCAGCTAACAGATGAGGCATTAAATGATGCCATAGCAAATGGATTATACGACAAGGCTCTTGAAAATGCCAAAACACTGCTATCCTCTTTCATATATCAGGTATATCCATCTGATCAGTATGATATAATATTTTCTGAATCAGTAAAAAAATAGTAAAAACAATGTAGTAAAACTAATTTAATAAAGCTAATGTGATTTTTGATAATCATTACAAGCTTTATAAAACAGTAATCCCGGTTTAAAGTTCATATGTAACTTTAAACCGGGATTATGTTAGATTATGATTCCAATTATCTTCTTAATATTCTTTTTATATTCTTCTTTTTCTTATGCAGACATATCCAAGTGCTATAAGTGATGCGACACTCACTGTAAGTAATGCAGCATATATACCAGCATGTGATGTATCTGCTGTCTTAACATTCTCTGTAGAATCAGTCTGTGCTGTCTTTTCTGCATCAGGCTCTTCTGTTGCAGGCTCATCTGCTGATGGATTATCTGTCGTTTCTTCTACAACAGGATTCTGGTTTGTATCACCAGCCCATTCTATGCTTAAGCTGTGAAGCATAGTTGTATTCTGCCATCCACCAGTTCCTGTTGTTCCTGTATGCTGTATAGCTGCTCCTCCATATGTGTTAGCCTCTATATCTGCATTTAAGTCAACCACATGAACATAGCCAGCTGCTGCCTGGTCTGCAAGCTGTGCTGTAGGTGTTTCTACATGTGCTGTAAGCTTGCTTCCCTCTGCCTTTAAGGTTATCTCGCATCCTGTAAGGAAGCATGTTGCTATAACTTCATCTGATATATATGTTGTATTACCATTATCATACTTAACAAGTACAAATGTAACTGCATTAGAAGCTGACCTTGTTCTTATTATCCTTAACGCATAGCCTGTAAGTGTTTTAGTATCAAACTTAATGCATACATCCATATACTGTCCTGCACTACCAAAGCCCTGACCTGCCGTCTTTGCAGGATCAGCCACAACCTTGACAGTCATATCACCATATTTGCCTTCAACTGGTGTATACATAAGTCTTGCTCCCTGTGTTCCCTGATAGATTCCGGCACCAACTGAACCGTTACCAGTTTCACCATATACCCAAGGTGTTTCTGTATCTTCACCCTTCCAGCTTCCAAAGCTCTCTGTATCTGCTGGTCTGTACGAATCCACTGTCCAGAAGCCTTCCTTTATCTCTGGCTGTTTAACAGTAGGGAAGTCTGAAAAATCTGTTGTGTAATTCTTAGCTTTAATATCCTTTGCACTTACAGCCTCTGAATATACAACTTTTACCGCATCACCTAAGTCACTTCTTATATTCTTTGGAGCAACAGAAGCACAGATATAATATCCTATATCACCTGCTGTAAGTGTATATGTGTACTGAGGATTATTCATTGTAGACACTGCTGTTAACACAGGATTGCTTCCACTTGCATCACTGCATCTATACCAGTTAATAACTGACATATCTGCCCTGTCACCAAGATTCAGCTTATAATCTGCTTTAAGTGTGCCATCACCATTGTTAACCACCTCCGGAAGCTTTGTCCATGATGGAGCTGCAAGCTTACCTGGTTTAACTGTTATGGCTATAGCTGCTTTTAAGCCACTCTCCGTACTTGCTTCAATAACTACTTCCTTTGCTTCATCTTCGTTATTAGTACCATTAGCTACGCATGTTCCGTCCTTATTATCAACTATTGATACATATGGCTTATATTCATCAGCCACACTGTAGGTAATCTTCTGATTCTTATCTGTATCACCATAGAAATACTTAACACCTGCCGTCAGCTTAGCTGTTTCAGTTCCTGACTCTATAGTTTCTACCTTACCTTCGCTTTCTATATTAAGCTGTGTAGCTATGCTGTCTGCACCATTCTTAACTGCTATATCCTTAACACCAAGTGGATCCCAGTTATCATTGCCCTTTAAAAGATTGTAAGTATTGTAATATACCTTTCCACCATCTTCTATTCTATATGCATTAAGAACCTGCTTTCCTGTCATATCAACCGTTTCAGCAGCATCCTTTCCTGCTATTATTATGCTTTCATTGTTATGTGTTATGTTATACTGATAGCACTTAAGTGACTTATCTGGGTACTTTGTCCATGCAATTCCAAAAGGAATACTGAAGTTGCTCTTATATGCACAATCAACTGCTGTTATTGTTCCGCCTTCCTTTGTGAAGTACTGCATTGGCTCAGCTTCAACATTTAAAACAACACTGTTAAAGATACAGCCTAAAAATGTTGAACCTGTGTTATATGATGAATATAATGGTCTGTTTCCGTAGAAATCAAAATCACAGCCAACAAACACTGCATTACCATTAATCGCATCGTCTGTACTCTCAAAATGGCAGTTGTTATAAAGGCTTCGTGCCGCACCGCCTATAGGATCAAGATTCAGACGGCTGATAAAGTTGCAGTTATCTGCAAACATCTTATCTCCCGACATATCAGCAAGCTGTGCCTGTGTAATAGTTTTTGTTCTTTTATCTGTATCCAACTCTGGAAGAAGAGGATATTTAAGATCAACGCTGCAATAGTTACCTATAGTTATGTTCTTTACTGTAAGTGCTCCCTTACAGTTGAATCTGAACATCGTGTAGTTGCCATTACAAGCATGTGACTGGCCTCTGTTTCCAGCAAATACTACATTATACGGATCCTTTGTAAGTCCCTTTATAGTAAGATAATCACTGTTAATAATCATTCCATAAGGAACACCATATGTCTTATCCGGCTGCTTAGTATCAGTAGCTGCCGGATCATCTATCCAGTATACGAAAGGGGCTACATATACCGTCATAGGTGCTTCCTTTGTTCCATTCTTTAAACTGCTGTCACTAAGTGCCTTTGTAATATCGTTATATACATATGGATATTTATCAGCAACTTCATCTGATAATGAACCATCAAGATAAATCGCTGTTTCAGACAACTGTATAGTTTCAGAATCGTACTTAATATAAGTACCTCCAAACTCTATAGGGTCGCTTACATCAAGCGGCTTGTAGTTATTCTCATCATTGTTTATATCCTTCACTGCTGTATAAATGTTTTTTGTCTGCAAAGCAGTACCCTCCTGTGCCACGATTCTGTCTGGAAATGCTCCTATATTTCCAACAACCAGCAGGCCCGACATAATACCTGCCATAATAGATGAAACCAATCTTTTCCTTCGTATCATATCTGTTACCATACCTTTCTTTAAAATAATAAGATGATAAGTGTAAAAAATATTTTATTATCTACGTTGCAACTGTGAATTGATTATAATATACATTGTACTTATATTAATACATAAAAACTGTAAGAAACTTGTAAAATCACTTAAAATATGTTAGCTTGTAAACAATAAAGTTTTACAATACTTATAAAAGAAGGTGTAATTTTATGCATCATGAATATATACCGGCGAATTTTCTGCCAGACATAAAAACTGTTCCTACTTCATACAAAATGTCACATTTTCATACGCATAACAGATGGGAGCTTTTATATCTTATATCAGGAAACTGTACATTATATATCAAAGAAAATATGTATATGCTAAAAAAAGGTTCTCTTGCTCTCATTCCTTTTGGAGTAGAACACATGACTACTTATATGTCAAGTGAAGAAAATATAAGAAGCCTTCTTTACTTTGATGATGAAGAGCTTTTATGGTTTTATGAACATGGAATAACAGATATATCTGACATTTTAAGAGGAAACTTTGTCGTTCAGATTCCCGCACGAAAACAGTCATACATTAAAGAGCAGCTGGATAAAATATCATATGAATTCCATGGTGTAGATAGCATTTCCCCTGCATATGCAACAGCTTACTTTCATGAGCTTCTTTTATATGCCCTCAGATGCCAGACTTATAAAGATAATGTAGTTTCCCGCATGGACCTGTCTAATGAAACTATACAGCGCATAGTTGAATATATTCTTGCTAATTATAAAGACAATATCACTCTTTCAGGCACCGCAGAAATGTTTAATATGAGTGAATCCAGTCTTTCCAAAAAATTCAAAGCATTTACAGGACACCGCTTCCGTGAGTATCTTGTTGATGTACGAACGCATGCCGCTGCAGAGCTTTTAAGGCAATCCGAGCTTTCTATGACCGAAATAGCCTGTGAATGTGGTTTTTCTGACAGCAACACATTTGGAGATACCTTTAAACGCGTATTTAAACAGTCTCCAAGCAGTTATAGAAAAACTCTGTAGAAGACTTCTTATTTATTAAGAATAATAAAAAGGAAAGCATCAAAATAATTTCAAATAGAAATTTCAAAATAATATAAAATAAATACAAAAAAGGAAATATAGATATGTTTAGATTATGGTGTAAATTATTTGACAGTTCAAACCACATGATTAAAGATATGGTCGCAGTTAATGACGACCCAAAGCTTAACAGGACTAAAAAAATATTTGATGGAATAAAAGAAGCCTGCTATGAATTCGACTTAAGTGAACCTATGTGGTTCGATTCGAATATAGCAGACTTCAAACGTCATTCCAAGGTACGCTTCACAAGCGATAACTTTATTGACGATATTGATTTTTCTTATATGGAAGTGCAAGTTATCGAAGAAGATTAATACTGCATTATTTATTAACCTATGGCACTATCCGTTTATATCAAGATTAACCCCTTTAAGCCCTATAAATGCTGTATCATCAAGTCCACCCTCTTCATGGCCAATAAGCCACTTGTTAGTAGCTGCAAGAAGTGCATCCTCACTGTCAGCAATATTATTGTGCACTCTTGCATGTTTTGATGTAAGTGGATAGTTAGTTCCCTTTGGAAGTACTACTGCTACCTGAAAGCCATTTCCATCCACACCACAAGGTGCATAGTGAAGTGTTGTTGCATACACTTCAACTGCTGTTCCTGCTGGTACTAAAAAAGCTTTAACTTTAGATGTGTCATATGTATGGTCTTTTTCCACATCTGTTAAAAGTCCAAGCATAAGTATCATATCTGTTGCTGCCACATTAATCTCTGAATCTCTGTGATACTCAAGAGCATTAAGTTTTGAGTTATGTCCGTTACAATAACCTATCTGCACAGGCATCTCACCATATGCAACCGCTGATATATCTAGTCTTACCGGAAGTGCTTCAAGCTCCTTTACTGCCGGCTCATATACAACACCCGCTGGTATGGGTGTTCTTTTCAGTTCCTCTACAAGTGCCGTAAAATCAATATTATCCACTATACGACCATATTTTCTGAATTCATTATCTGTTACTGATAATATCTGCATATATTTTATATCCTTTCTATCATTTTATTACAATATCATTTATTATGATACAACATTTCTCTTTTCACCTTTACTAAATGCGGCTATATTCTCATAAACCTCATCCATAAGTCTTGTTCTTGCTTCAACTGTTCCCCATGCAACATGTGGTGTTATAACAAGCTTTGTACTGTCCTTGATTTCCATCAGTGGATTATCTGCCTCTATAGGTTCCTTTCCAAGCACATCCAGTCCTGCCGCTGCTATTTTTCCATCAGCAAGTGCTTCTGCAAGGTCAGTGTCATTCACTATAGGACCTCTTCCCAGATTAAGGAGTATGGCACTTGTCTTCATCTTATCAAAAGCTGCTGCATCAAAAAGATTCTGTGTTTTCTCATTCAGTGGTGCATGAATTGATATAATGTCTGATTCTTTCAAAAATTCATCAAGTTCCTTTCTTTCATATGGAACTTCCTGTGTCTTTCCACTCGCAGAATAATATATAACCTTACATCCAAAATCTGCAGCAATCTTTGCCACTCCTTTTCCTATAGTTCCAAGTCCAACTATTCCCCATGTCTTTCCTGTAAGTTCATGGAACACATTTGAAAAATGTGAAAAAATCGGACATTTTGCATACTCACCAGACTTTACATATCCATCATAGTAGCTCATCTTCTCTATAAGATATAATCCAAGTGCAAATGTATGCTGTACTACTGAATCTGTAGAATAACCGGCTACATTAGCCACTCTTATATTCTTTTCCCTTGCATACATAATATCAATATTGTTATATCCTGTAGCGGTCTCAGCTATCATCTTAAGAGCTGGAGCCGCATCTATGAATTCCTTATCTGCCGCTATCTTGTTGATAATAACAACATCCGGATTATGTTCGGCAACCCTTTTAAGCGCTTCCTCCCTTGTACTTGTTGAATAACTTTTTACTTCACCTAATGCATAGAACTTGTCTATGTTAACATCCTCACCATATGTAGATGCATCCAACATAAGAATCTTCATAATAATCCTCCATTCTTGCGCTGCTTCTTTGCGCATCTTAAGTTTGTGCGAAGCACAAATCTTACGTGTGAAAAATCTTATTTTTCACACTAACCTCCATACCATATATACGCCTGCATTTATATGATTCCTTTTCTATATCTGCAGGCAGTATCTTTTAGCAATATATATAACAAAAGTTTTCTAACGTCATTATAAGTCCTGAACACATATTTTTCAATGTATTTATTAGACTTAATTGTCAAAATATTAGCATAAGGTATTGTGAAATGTTGGATTTTTTATGGCAAAATATCGGATTTGTGCCTTGTTTTCGACATTTAATAATAGTATAATTCTTGTATAATTAGATGTCGGATTCAACGGGGATTTTGCCCATGACTGATGTACGATAAAAAAGGAGGAGATATTTTTTATGCTTAATTGGAATAATCTTGATACACTTACGTCTTTTACACAACTAAAAAAGACTAAAGAGGTAAATCTTTCAGATGTCATGTCTGGTGAGGCTGGAGCTGAACGTGTGAAAAACTATAATGTTCCTATGGCATGTGGCCTGAACTACAATTACGCTGCTAAAAAAGTTGATTCAGAGGTGTTAAATGCACTTGTAAAGCTTGCTGATGAGGCTCAGCTTGCTGATAAGTTCAAGGCTCTTTACAATGGTGAAGTAATCAATACCGGCGAGAAAAGACTTGTACTTCATCACATGACTCGTGGTCAGCTTGGTGATGCTGTTAACGCCGATGGTGTTGATAAGAGAAGCTTCTATAAAACCCAGCAGGAACGTATCGCCGAATTCGCCAACAAAGTACACAACGGTGAAATAACTAACGCAGCTGGTGAAAAGTTCACTACAGTTGTACAGATAGGTATCGGCGGAAGTGACTTAGGTCCACGTGCGATGTACATAGCACTTGAAAACTGGGCTAAGAAGAATAATGCATTCAAAATGGAGGCTAAATTCATAAGCAACGTAGACCCTGATGATGCATCTGCCATACTTGCCTCTATCGATGTTGCCCATTCATTATTTATACTTGTATCTAAGTCAGGAACTACGCTTGAAACACTTACTAACGAATCTTTTGTTAAAGATGCACTTAAGAAAGCCGGACTTAATCCAGCCAGACATATGATTGCTGTAACAAGTGAAACCTCACCTCTTGCCAAGAGTTCTGATTATCTTGATGCTTTCTTTATGGATGACTACATTGGAGGTCGTTTTTCTTCTACTTCATCTGTAGGTGGTGCCGTATTATCACTCGCCTTTGGACCAGAAGTATTCGCTGCATTCCTTGATGGTGCCACAGCAGAGGACAAGCTTTCCATGAACAGCGATCCACTTAAGAATCCTGAAATGCTTGATGCTCTTATAGGTGTATATGAACGCAACGTACTTGGTTACGGATGTACAGCTGTTCTTCCTTACTCACAGGGTTTAAGCAGATTCCCTGCTCATTTACAGCAGCTTGATATGGAATCTAATGGTAAGTCTGTTAACAGATTCGGTGAACCTGTTGATTATCCAACTGGTCCTGTTATCTTCGGTGAACCAGGTACCAACGGCCAGCACTCATTCTACCAGCTTCTTCACCAAGGTACTGATATAGTTCCTCTTCAGTTTATCGGCTTTAGAAACAGTCAGCTTGCTAATGATGTTACTATCCAGGACAGCACAAGCCAGCAGAAGTTATGTGCTAACGTAGCTGCACAGATTGTAGCATTTGCCTGCGGTAAGTCAGATGAGAATCTTAACAAGAACTTCAAGGGTAACAGACCTTCAAGCATAATCACTGGTGATGTCCTGACACCTGCCACACTTGGTGCCTTACTTGCACACTTTGAAAACAAGATTATGTTCCAGGGCTTCTTATGGAATATAAACAGCTTCGACCAGGAAGGTGTACAGCTCGGAAAAGTTCTTGCAAAGCGCGTACTTGCCCACGACACTGATGGAGCACTTAAAGTATATAGTGAACTGCTTAATATATAATTGATATTCAGGCAGCTTATGACATATTAAAAGAACTTCAAACTAGTGAATGTTAAAATTTTTTATGATATCGACATTTGCACAGCACACTCAATCCCCATATATGTATTCTATATCGAAGTTGAATATCCAATTTATTTTGCCGAGAGATTGGAATGCTGGGAGATTGGGATGCTGGGAGATTTTGAATGTAATTATGACCCAATAGGCAGAAAATGAACTGCTTATATGGGTCATATTTTGTTGTTGAATAAAACCTAATCCGCAGAATCAAGATAAATAATAAGTTACTTAAACAATATATCAGCTATACAACAACATTTCTACAGTTCCAAAACAAGTTCCTTTATCAACTTAACTGAATTTTCTATAGCCTTTTTCTCAAATGTTGGATAATCCATAGTAGCACTATCATCAGCTTTATCAGATATGGCTCTTAATATTACAAATGGCACCTTATTAAGATATGCTGTCTGTGCTATAGCTGCACCTTCCATCTCTGTACAACAGCCATTAAAGTTAGAAGCGATTCTTTCTTTAACCGCTTTATCTGATATAAACTGATCTCCACTTACAACTCTTCCTATATGTGTTCCTATCTCTGGCAGTACCTTCCTGCACGCTTTATCGGCAAGCTCGATAAGCTTCTTGTCTGCCTCAAACGATAATACATCCATTCTTGGTATCTGTCCAAGAGGATATCCAAAACCAGTTGCATCCATATCATGATGAAGAACATCACTTGATATAACTATATCTGCTATATCAATTTCCGCCTTAAGAGAACCTGCAATACCTGTATTTATAACATAATCTGCATTGAAATCATCTACTAATATCTGTGTACATATAGCTGCATTAACCTTACCAATACCACTTCTTACAACTACAACATCTTTACCATTAAGTTTTCCTGCCATAAATGTCATACAAGCCTTGCTCTCTTTTCGTTCAACCTGCATAACTTCAACAATCTGAGCTACTTCTTCGTCCATTGCTCCTATAATACCTATCATTACTTATACCATCCTTCTTATCTGATTATGACAAAGTCTTTACACGTATATCAATAACTTAACGACTTATTTTCATCGTAAATATAGTACCATAGTAATTGGCTGCATTCAACATTATGATATGCTGCTTTCTATATCTATTTTTACATCTACTTTTTTTATCCACTCTTTATATATTTTTCAGAATTCATATCCCCGACATATTTTACAGGAATTTTATAGATGTCAATTCACTAATTACTGTAATATGTGTTATACTTTATAAGCATTTATGATATGAATGATGCCAGGTGCTAAATTACATTTGTGGCTGCATGTTAAAATGCATTTGTAGCGTGTTAAAATGCATTTGTGACTGCGTGTTAAAATGCATCCACAGCTGCATGCTGAAATTTTTCACCCTGACATATACAAAGCATAATAACAATAAAAAACATAAAACGGAGGAATGACTATGAAATATACAACAAAGGGCGTATGCTCACGTTCGATTGAATTCGATGTAGTAGATAATAAGGTTACAGGTGTTAGGTTTGAGGGCGGATGCTCTGGCAATACACAGGGTGTTGCAGCACTTGTTGAGGGCATGGATGTTAACGAGGCTATTAAGCGTATGAAAGGTATCAAATGTGGTTTTAAGCCAACATCATGTCCAGATCAGCTTGCTTCTGCACTCGAGCAGTACCTTGCCAAGGCTAATTAAACATTTTAGAAACGGAGAATAGAATGGGATCAGTAAGCAGGTTTAAAAGAATCTACATAGAGATCACAAGCACCTGTAATCTCAGATGTTCTTTCTGCCAGGAAACAAAACGTCCGCCACATTTCATGTCTATTGAAGAATTCGGACATATTCTTGACGAAATAAAACCATATACGAATTACATATATCTGCATGTAAAAGGGGAACCTATGCTGCATCCTGAACTTGATACTATTCTTTCCATGTGCCAGGATGCCGGCCTTACTGTCAACCTTACAACAAATGGCACACTGCTTTATAGGAAGCTTTTCACTCTTATAAAACATCCTGTACATCAGATAAATGTATCTATGCATAGCGCAGATGATAACGACTGCATAGATATGGTTAACTATATAAATGAACTTTTCTACTCATGTGATGAAATATTGGAAAAAACAGATACTGAGATATCTCTTAGATTATGGAATACTAAAAATGAGCCAGCTCTTTTTGGAAAGAAAAACTGTACTATAAAAAAACATCTTTATGTCAATGTACAGAGTCCATTTGAATGGCCTGAGCTTGACAGCAGTTATTGCAATGAACGTGGTTTCTGTCAGGGACTTAGAACACATATAGCTATACTGAGTGATGGTACTGTAACACCATGCTGTCTTGATGGCAATGGTATTATGAAGCTTGGAAATATCTTTGACACACCACTTAAAAATATTCTGGAATGTGAGAGAAGTTCTGCATTTACAAAGGGGTTCCATAATAAATATGCTGTAGAACCACTATGTCAGCACTGCTCTTTCAAGGAAAGATTCGCACATAAGATGTAGACAAAATATATTTTGACAGAAGAATGGAGAATATAATGAAAAAAATAGTACTTACCGGTGGTGGAACTGCTGGTCATGTAACACCCAATATAGCACTTCTTCCAAGCCTTAAAGAGGCTGGATATGAGGTATTCTATATCGGCTCGTACAACGGAATTGAAAAAACTCTTATAGAAGACCTTGATATTCCTTACTACGGAATATCTTCTGGAAAACTAAGAAGATATAGAAGCTTTAAGAATCTTACTGATCCATTCAGGGTTATCAAAGGTTATTTTCAGGCAGGAAAGCTTATGCGCCGCATTAAACCTGATATCGTGTTTTCAAAAGGTGGCTTTGTATCGGTACCAGTAGTACTTGCTGCTGGAAATAAGCATATTCCTGTTATCATCCATGAATCAGATATGACACCTGGTCTGGCTAACAGGATAGCTATGAAAAAAGCAACACGAATATGCTGTAATTTCCCCGAAACAGTTAAATATCTTCCAAAGGATAAGGCTGTGCTTACTGGTTCTCCTATAAGGCAGGAGCTTCTTCTTGGTAATAAGCTTGCTGGTCTTGAACTGTGTGGATTTACAACTGATAAGCCTATAATAATGGTTGTCGGAGGCAGCACTGGTGCTGTACACGTTAATGAGGCAGTAAGAAAGATTCTTCCAGAGCTTCTAAAAAGCTTTCAGGTTGTCCATCTATGTGGAAAAGGAAAAATGGATACCTCCCTTAACAATCTAGGCGGATATATCCAGTTTGAATACATAAGTGAACAGATGCGTGATCTTTTCGCCATAAGTGATATTGTTATATCAAGAGCAGGTGCCAACTCAATATGTGAATTGCTTGCACTTAAGAAGCCTAACCTTTTGATACCTCTTTCTGCCAATGCAAGCCGTGGCGACCAGATACTTAATGCAAAGTCTTTTAAAGAGCATGGTTATTCGAGTGTTATATTTGAAGAAGACCTTACTCCTGAAGTTCTTTTAAATGCTGTAAATGAACTGTATGAAAACAGACATACTTATATAAACAATATGGCTAAAAGTAAAGAAAGCAATGCTATTCCTATCATTATGGAACTAATAGAAAACTCTTCTAAATAAATAATTAAAAAATATATATTAAGCGCCTGCTGTACCGTATATTGATAAAGTTGAAATTCATTTCAAAAAAGACATATCAGCTGATGTTTATTTCACTTCTGGTATAAACGCAATCTAGCAAGCAGGCGCTGATTTTCTACTCAACAAAATATGCATCTGGATTAACTGGTTCTCCGTACTGTGTAAGTTTAAAATATACCCCAGGACCTTCTTCAATATAGTATGCACTTGGGCTTGCCACTGTACCTATAAGCTGTCCTGTTGTAACCTTATCCCCTTTTTTCAGATTAACATTTTCTATCATTCCTGTAGTTGTCTCATATCCATTTCCGATAGATACCGTTACTGTTGTACCTGTTTCAGAAAGCTCTGCAACGTCTGTGACTACGCCTGAAGCTGCTGCTGCAACATTAGTTCCTACTTCTGAGCTTATAATGATCCCTGGACTGCATTTATATACTCCAAGACTTTTAAAAAGCACTGTTTCATCCATACTATAATCCAGTGTAATATGTCCTAATACCGGCCATGCCATTTTATTACTTTCATCAAATGTAAAACTTCTCATAGCTTCTGCCATAACCTCTTCAGATGATAATGTTGGTGGAACTGTAGCTTCTTCCTGCATTGTTGTTTCTTCTTTATCAGATATCATCAGCTCATCATTATTCTTTTCCACAGACTCGTTTTTTTCAGCCATTCTTCCCCTTGCGTTTGCTTCTAACAGCTCATCCTGTGCATCTGACTCATCTATATTTTCTTCTGCATCCTCTGTCTTCATTGCAACATTTTCCTCTGTTTCGTTCAAATTAACAATATTGCCGCTTTCATTTCTGTTAGCATTTACATTTTTTATAACCGAAACAACACCAATAATAAGAGCTGCAATTATACCAAGTGAAATAATTGTAGATACTATCTTTACTGTATTCCTTCTATCTTTATCCATATTAACCTCCATTCCATGCATAATATGCATATTTTAATAAACAAGCCGTTCACCAGATGCATTTATAGTTTTATGCACTTATTGCTTGCGATGTTAATATGTTTTCCACTTATTCAGCTACTTATTCACTTATTTTAAATATGTTTTTATTTTTGTTAATTTTAAATGTTTATGTTTATTTTATTTGTTGTAAATATATTTAAACTCATTACACTTTTAAATTTTTATATATTTATATAGTTCTCTGACTTAAAAAAAGGATGTAAACACATCTCAGTGTCAACACCCTTACTTTTATTACTTTATTATGATTTTTGTTATAATTCTTGCTATAAATTCTTTTTATGAATTCTACTTATTATCTTTATCGAGGAATCTCATTTTAGCTTCCGCTGATGCACGCTTTTCCATGCTTTCAACAGCTGCATTGGATTCTCCATACATAGAACCAAGATTGTTAGCAATCTTATTCTTACATCTTTCACAGAATCTGCCAGATCTTATGGTTGTCCCACATCTTTCACATCTGATACCTATAGGTGAATCATCAGATATCATAAGACGCTCTTCTCTTATCCACTGTTCTATCTGTCTTGAGCTTACATCACATTCTTCTGACACTTCATTGATAGTTGCAGCTTTATGTTCCTCTATATATTCTTTGACTTCGTCAAACTTTTTTTCCATCTTCTCTATACAGTTAGGACACAGATTGCGGTAAGGACCACCTATAAAATTATATAACTTACCACACATTCTGCAATTTCTTACATCCATAATTCTCCTCCATTCTTGTGTCTAAAATCCTTTTCCTATACACAACGTGACCACATATACTTTATCTGTCCCAGATTCTTTAAAGCATCTTGCACACGCGTCTACCGTTGCACCCGTTGTATATATATCATCCACAATTAATACTTTATTATATCTTATACTATTATTGCAGATTTGAAAAGCGTTTTGAAGATTTTTAACTCTTTCTTCATTACTCAGTTCCTTCATTGGCGTTGTCTTCCTGATACGCATAATATATTTATTATTGATTGGAATTCCCATACTGCCTGAAAGTTCATCTGCAATAAGCTCCGCCTGGTTATAACCTCTCTGTTTAAGCTTTGATTCATGTATTGGTACAGGTATAATCACATCAGGCCTCCATGCTCTTATAACCATACCACACATTCTTTCAATTTCTCTTGCATATATAGCCGCATATTCTCTCTTATTATGATACTTAAATCTATATATCGACTGCTTTATTCCATCTGAATACTCATATAAGCTTACTGCCTGGTCATAAATATGTTCTGTTTTCATACAATCCTGGCAGTATTCCCTGTCATCATCAAGAGCTTTGCCACATTTTATGCATGTCGGCTCATCAACATATGTTATTTTGTCAAGACACCACGGACATATATCCAGTCTTTCTTTGTTCTTTACTACACGCGGTTTTCCACATATGGGACATGCCGGAGGATACAAAACATCTTCTGTATTTTTTATTATATCCTGGATGATTTTTTCTATTTTTTCTTTTAAATATCTTTTTTCTTTTGAATACATTTTCCCCTTAAATATAGTTTTCTTTCAAATATCTTTTTTCTTTGTTTTTAATTTCACATTTTATCATATGTAATCTACTTAATTTCTGATATTTCCTTTATTCTTTCGTCCAATGAAGTGTATCTTTTAGCTTCAGATTCATTTTTTGCCATCTGCATAAACACCGGCTCTTCTCCTATTATACACACACATTTTCTTGCTCTTGTGATAGCTGTATATAGAATATTCCGGTTCATAAGCATTCTTGGACCTGCATACATCGGTATAATAACAGCAGGATATTCACTTCCCTGTGCCTTATGTACTGTTATTGAATATGCAAGCTCCAGCTCATCAAGATCATCAAAGCTGTATTCGACATATCTTCCATCTTCAAATCTTACTGTCATGCTTTTATTAAATGGTACTATCTCCATAACTATCCCTGTGTCTCCGTTAAACACTCCACTTCCCTGTTCTATAGCCATTCCACGATCATTTTTTTTCGTCCAGTCAAGCTGATAGTCATTTTTTATCTGCATAACCTTATCGCCTTCCCTGAAAACATTATCCCCGTGCTTTTTTTCCATCTTGGATGCACTGGAAGGATTGAGGAAATCCTGAAGAATATTGTTAAGTCTTTCAACACCTACTGCTGATTTTCTTGAAGGTGTAAGCACTTGTATTTCGTTTATATCTGCACCGACATAACCTGGCAGCTTATCCTTAATAACTGTTTTCAATGCAGCTATTATGGCCTCAGAACCCTGTCTGTGTATAAAAAGAAAATCCTTGCTATACTTGTTTAACGTAACCTGTTCGCCTTTATTAATCTTGTGGGCATTGGTTATTATCTCACTTTCTGCTGCCTGTCTGAATATCTTCTCAAGCTTTACAACATTAAAGCATCCTGATGATATAATATCCTTTAACACATTTCCTGGTCCCACACTAGGAAGCTGGTCAACATCTCCTACAAGTATAAGCCTTGTACCTACTGGAACTGCCTTAAGCAATGCATTCATAATGTTAATGTCAACCATGGACATCTCATCCACTATTATTACGTCTGCTTCGAGAGGATTATCCTGATCTCTGTTAAAATGCATGCCAAGACTTGAAGAAGCATTACGCTTTTCGTTATCAAGCTCAGAAAGCCCACCTCCTGCTATCTCTAACAATCTGTGGATTGTCTGTGCTTCAACACCGCACGTTTCTGTCATACGTTTCGCAGCCCTTCCTGTTGGTGCAGCAAGCCGTATATCCAGTCTTTCCATTTCAAAATATTTTATTATGGCGTTAATCGTTGTTGTTTTTCCTGTACCAGGACCACCTGTTATTACAATAAGTCCATTGAGTGCCGCTAATGCAACCGCACGTTTTTGTATATCATCAAGTATTATGTTTTCTGATTTTTCGATATCTGCTATGCGTTCATATACATTTCCTGTATCTTCATCACATTGTATATTAAGCTCAAGAAGATTCTTTGCAACATTCTGTTCCATGCGATAATACATGGCTGAATATACATTCCATGATGTATGTCCATCACTTTCCTGTTCCTTTATGCTGTATGACATATCCTTTTCATCATCTGGCACGTCATCCGCATTTTTCTTAATATATATCTTTTTATCAATAGCAAGATCACTTATATAATGTTCATAATCCGTTATCTTGACGTCAAGCAGTATCTCAGCCTGATATTTAAGCTTATCATATGGAAGATATGTATGCCCCTGCAGTGTCGCCTGATTAAGACAGTATAAAAGTCCGCTTTTTATTCTGAAATCAGAATCGCCCTTTATTCCTACTTTTGTCGCTATTGCATCAGCCTTTTTAAAACCTATGCCTTCAATATCATCTGCCAGCTTATAAGGGTTATCAGTGATTATCGTGTATATGCTGTTACCGTATTTTTTAAATATTTTATTGGCAAGATTCATCTGGATACCATAATCTGAAAGATACATAACAGCTTTTCTGGTATCTCTTTTACCGGCATATTGCTGTGCTATATCCATTGCTTTGTTGTAGCTTATTCCTTTAATATCTGCCAGACGCTCCGGCTCTTTGTCGAGTATTTCAAAGGTCTGCTCGCCGAACTCCTTAACTATTCGTTCTGCCATTTTAGCGCCTATACCCTTTATAGCCCCGGAACTTAGATAACGCTTTACAGATTCTGCATCTGTAGGCGTCTTGAATTCATAAGAACTTATCTTAAACTGCATTGTATAATATGATGGATGCTTAACAAAAACACCATCTGCAGCTATAAATTCACCTGTGTCAACACTGCTTAGTGTGCCAACACAGGTAATATCGTCACCTTTGTATTCTATTTCGAAAACTGTATAACCATTATCCTCATTACGAAAGATAATGTTTTCTACAAATCCTTCTACATACTTAACAGACTCGTAATCCAATCTGCTTTTCCCTCTCTTTATAACTTTTTACCAAACTATAATTATAGCTACGCTTCATCTACTGTGTAGTTACGCTTCATCTGCTGGTAAAGTGTCTGTGCAATACCAAGTCCCTTACCATTATCAGATTCTGTAAACAACTCAGCATAGTTTTTAATCATCTCATCACCGAAGTAACTTCCAAGTGTACTCATGGCAGAGTCTGACTCTCCACCTATAGATGCCATACTGTTAAACAACGAAGTACTGCTATCATCATCTGAATCTATCTTAGCCATCTTTTCCATAGATTTAAGCATCTGTTCTACAAAGTAACTTTCAAAATCCTTGCATACACTCATAAGCTCATCATCAGATGCCTTGGAAAAATCTGTACCATTTATCTTATCTGTAAGATCTGATGATGTTTTATCATATGTATCTGCATAACTTGTATTAATACCTGTCATATAATCCATACATATCTCCTATTATATCTTAAGTTTATCTCTTAAGTGCATTAGCCTGTTCCATCATAGTATCAGATGTTGTTATTGCCTTTGAACATAACTCATATGCTCTCTGTGCTGTAATAAGATTAACCATCTCTGTTGCCACTTCAACGTTAGAAGCCTCAAGATATTTCTGCTTTAACTGGCTCTTTTTGCCAACGGCATCTGCATCTTCATTTAAAGCGATACCTGATGCATCTGTCTCAGCAAGATAATTACCACCAAGCTTTTCAAGTCCTGATGGATTCGTAAACTGAAAAAGTCCTATCTTTACACCTATAGGTGTAACATTGCCATCATCTTCTTTATATGTTACATTGCCATCGGAATCCATGCTGATTCTTGTTAAATCATATTCATCTGATGATACAACTATAGGCTGTCCATCTGAGCTTAATACTGGATATCCGTCTGCTGTACACAGCATCATACCCTCTGTTGATGTTGAAAAATAGAAATTTCCATTACGTGTATATAATGTATCTCCATCTTCATTCTGTATAGCAAAGAAACCATCTCCACTAATAGCAAAATCTGTTGCACTGTCACTCGCATTCATGGCACCCTGTGTATAGTGTGATGTTATTGATGATACTCTTGCACCAAGACCAACCTGCGCAGAAACTGGCTTAAACTCACCATTGGCTGATGTTGTTCTTGCCTGAAGATTCTGATATAGCAAAGACTTAAACTCAGTTGACTCTGATTTATAACCTACTGTGTTAACATTTGCAAGGTTATTCGATATTGTATCTACACTTGTCTGCTGTGCCATCATACCTGATGCTGCAGTCCACAATGACCTCATCATAATGCTTGTCCTCCTGATTACTCTAATAAATACTTTATAACTCTGATATGCTTACCATCTTGCCTAGCATATCATCAACTGCATTAACTATCTTCTGATTACTCTCATATTCTCTGGCTATGTTAATCATGTCTACCATCTCTGTAACTACGTTAATATTAGATGCTTCAATATATCCCTGATTAACCACGGCATCAGAATCCTTTGTAACAGCTCCATCAACCGCTCTGTAAAGATTCTCACCGTACGCCTCTATATAATCATAGTCTTCAAAATCAACTATTCCAAATGTATCTACATACTGTCCATCTGCGTATATAGCACCTGTTGAATCAACAGATAACTGCGATGCATCTGTAGGAAGTAGTATTGGGTCTCCACTTTCACCTAATACATAATCACCATCCTTGGTAACCAGATAACCTTCCTGATTCATCTGGAAAGATCCATCCCTGGTATAAAGTGTTGATGTTTCACCTGCTTTGTTAGTAAATGATATTGAGAAGAATCCCTTACCAGAAAGTGCAAAATCATAATTACTGTCAGTGTTTCTAAGTGAGCCCTGATCCCAGCTTCTATATGTTTCACCTATCTTTGCTCCAAGACTCATTCTACCTATATTCTGGTTCATATATCCAACTGTAGCATCTTTTATCTTTATTCCATATACTGAATCAAAGCTTTGTGTTGTCACACCTTCTTTTTTAAAACCTGTTGTTGTAGCATTTGCAAGATTGTTTGATACTACATCAAGTCTCTTCTGCTGATTCACTAATCCTGTATAAGCAGTGTATAAACCTCTTACCATACCTGACCTCTTTTCCTGCGAATTTATGTTAACAGCTATTTTATATGTTATAACAGATATCATAACATATATACTGTTAACATAAGCTTCTAATCTTCTCTGTAACCTGAAAGGAATTCTATAAACTTACCTGTTCCTATAGCAACTGCTGTCATAGGATCCTCTGCTGTCATAGTATTAATTCCTGTTTTTGACTCTATAAGATCCTCTAATCCTGAAAGCAGACTTCCTCCACCTGTAAGGACGATTCCTCTGTCTGCAATATCAGATGCAAGTTCTGGTGGTGTCTTTTCTAACACACTGTGAACTGCTTCTACTATCTGTGAAGTAGCTTCCTTTAAAGCTTCCTCTGTCTCTTCAGAAGTCACCTCTACTGTCTTAGGAAGACCTGTAACAAGGTTACGTCCTCTTACATTCATTTTGGCAACTTCTGGTCTTGGATAAGCTGATCCAATCTTTATCTTAATATCTTCTGCTGTTCTTTCACCGATAAGAAGATTGTGCTTCTTTCTCATGTATCTTACAAGTGCTTCATCAAAATCATCACCTGCAATCTTGATAGATGTACTTACAACTGTACCGCCAAGTGATATAACTGCGATATCTGTAGTACCACCACCGATATCAACTATCATATTTCCACAAGGTCTTGAAATATCTATACCAGCTCCAATAGCTGCTGCTATAGGCTCTTCAATAATAGCAACCTCTCTTGCACCTGCCTGAAGAGTTGCATCCTCAACTGCCTTCTTCTCTACTTCTGTAACACCAGAAGGTACACATACGCTTATTCTAGGCTTCTTAAGCATTCTTCTGCCGATAGCCTTCTGGATAAAGTACTTAAGCATCTTTTCTGTAACTGTATAATCTGAAATAACACCCTGACGAAGTGGTCTTACCGCTACAATGTTTCCTGGTGTTCTACCAAGCATCAGACGTGCTTCCTCGCCAATAGCCTTAATCTTGTTAGTATCTCTGTCAAATGCGACAACTGAAGGCTCCTTTAAAACTACGCCTTTTCCCTTTATATATACAAGAATACTTGCAGTACCAAGATCGATTCCAATATCAGTTGATAACATTCTGTTTTCCTCCTAAAATCCAACTCATTAATCCTACTCAATAATCCAGCTCATTAATCTAACCTGTTAATTTAACTCGTTAATCAAGTTTATTAACCTGACTCGTTAATCAAATTCGTTAATCTGACTTGTTGATCAAGTTCGTTAATCAGCTTATTGTTTGTTATCATTAATTATGTCCAATCTGCATATTTTACATAAACAATACATCTTATAAACATATACAAACATTTTTACTTTATTAATATATTAGCAATAAAAAATACATTTCATAGCTAATCAACATTATATACATAAACAGGGAATTTTAAAAGTACTTAATGAGAAAAAATATGATTTTTTTATAAATATAGTTGTTTAATTGAATATTAGTTGGTGACGAACGGACGACAAATATAAGCTACAGGCAGTCCTGCATACTATGTTCAATGCCAGAAGCTTTGATTGGATAGTTCTAAGTCTTTCCATGTAAACTATGGTAACTGACGCTACCGCTCAGACGCGCCGTCCATGGCGCGGCTTCGCTGCTTCGTACATCCGTGTACGAAGCTAGCTGGTTGGCTAAGGGAAAGACTAAGAACTATCACAATCAAACTTCAAGTGCATTTCGCATAGTATGCAGGACTGCCTGTAGCTTATATTTGTCTGTGCTACGGCATAATGTAATACTGAATATTCAATTAAATCAAAGTCAGACAGCATATATGAGGAAAGCAGGTGCGCATACATCATAAGATGCACTTGAAGTCCAATTGTGATAGTTCTTAGACTTTTCCTTAACTACCCAGCTATCCACAGACACGGATGTCTGTGGAAGTTCGATATGGGACACGGATGTCCCGTATCGAACGGTAGCGGAAACTACCATTACGTATATGAAAAGTCTTAGAAATATCCAATTGGAGCTTCTGGCATCGTTGATGTATGCACACCTGCTTTCCTCATATATGCTGTCGTCCGTATATTAATAATATGTGCTAAACAACAACATTTTAAAGATACTTCTTAAGTATATCAGCCTTATCTGTCTGCTCCCATGGGAGGTTAAGGTCTGTACGTCCAAAATGTCCATAGCTTGCTGTCTGCTTATAGATTGGTCTTCTTAAATTAAGCATATTTATAATTCCGTTTGGTCTTAAATCAAAGTTTTCTCTGATTATTTCAACAATCTTTTCATCGCTTAACTTACCTGTTCCAAATGTATCTACACAGATTGATGTTGGATGTGCAACACCGATTGCATATGAAAGCTGGATTTCGCATCTGTCTGCGATACCTGCTGCAACTATATTCTTAGCTACATAACGTGCTGCATAAGCTGCTGAACGGTCTACCTTTGTGCAATCCTTACCAGAAAATGCTCCACCACCATGTCTAGCTGCTCCACCATAAGTATCTACAATAATCTTTCTACCTGTAAGGCCTGAATCTCCGTTAGGACCACCTATAACAAAACGGCCTGTTGGATTGATAAATATCTTAGTATCAGCATCTACCATAGCTGGGTCAACAATTGCATCTATAACGTACTTTTTGATATCTTCATGAATCTGTTCCTGTGATACTTCTGGTGCATGCTGTGAAGATACAACAATTGCATCAAGACGTATAGGTTTATTGTTCTCATCATATTCAACTGTTACCTGTGTCTTGCCATCTGGTCTTAAGTAGCTTAATGTGCCATCCTTACGAACCTTTGTAAGCTGCTTTGAAAGCTTCTGTGCAAGTGCTGCTGAATATGGCATATATTCTTCTGTTTCGTTTGTAGCATAACCAAACATCATACCCTGATCGCCGGCTCCAAGGTCTTCATCGTCCTTATCAACACCTTCCTTTGCTTCAAGAGCCTTATCAACTCCCATAGCTATATCTGCTGACTGCTTATCAAGTGCAACCATAACTGCACATGTGTTACCATCAAAGCCCTTTTCTGAGCTGTCATAACCTATCTCTACAACTGTATCACGTACAATTTGTGGGATATCTATAGAAGCCTTAGTTGTGATTTCACCCATAACCATAACAAAACCTGTATTAGTAAGTGTTTCACATGCCACTCTTGAATATGGATCCTGCTCATAAAGTGCATCAAGCACTGCATCTGATATCTGATCACAGATTTTATCTGGATGTCCTTCTGTTACTGATTCTGATGTAAATAATCTTTTTTCCATCGTACTAATCTTTCTCCTTCTAAAATAAACTTCCTTGTTATTAAGTATCTCCGATTATGCCTTGTACAGCCTGGCTTAAAGCATAATTCGACATGCTTATATCCTAATTTCGTATGGATGCATACTTATACTTTAAATTGTATGTCTTTAAATTGTACGTTCATTTTTACATACATAACATACATATCTGATATATCTATGCATAGAAAAAGGTCCCTTAAAGGGACCCGAAATCTGCTTCGAAATCCTCTCATTGTTCGAATAATCTCGCTCAGGTTGGCACCTTCCTTATGCTATTCAAATGCAAGGGGTTGCCGGGCTTCTCAGATCCTATGTATCTCCACCGCTCTAAATAAGGGATATAATCATATATTTAATTATGATCACATAATGCTGCACGCACCATCTGTAATCCATAAAAATATTACACAATATATTGTTAAACGTCAAGTATAATTGACTTTTTAAACTATTAAATTTATAATTATTTCATATTTAAATGTAGGGTTCATAAAGTATTTTGTGCTCATATATGGACGGATTCAGGGTCTTTCCCAACCTATGAGTGCGCTCATGTAAATTCAGACCTTTTGACCCTGGTATCATATGATATATACAAACAGTTCTATTACATTTGAAATTTAAGGAGAATGTTATATATGAATGACAATACTATATTTATATTTGATGCACATGCCGGAATGAAGCTTTCACGTGATATTATATTAAGCGATGGCTCTTTGCTTGCGCCTAAAGATACTGTTCTTACACCTTCGCTTATCGCTAAAATTTCAAGTCTGCATGTTCTTGAAATAAACATTTATAATGAGGATGAAGACTCTGCATCACAGGCTGAAAGAAATGCTGCTTTAGCCAGAACTGATGCTGACAATATCAACTATTATGAGCGTGTCCGTAACTCTGATGAATTCAAGCATTTTGAATCAGAATATAATGTTAATGTAGATTCCGTAAAAGATAATCTCAACTCATTCCTTACTGCCGAAAACAATATAGACACAGACACCATGGTATCTGAAACTATGAATATTATGTCTGAAGCGCGTAATTCGCTTCAGATGTTTGATATGCTGCATGCCATGCGAAACAAAGATGACATTACTTTCGTTCATTCTGTCAATGTTGCACTTATCGCATCTATTATAGGTAAATGGCTGAACTTTAATGATGAACAGATTAAAACACTTACTCTTGCAGGTCTCTTACATGATATTGGCAAGCTGCTTGTACCTGATAATATACTAAATAAACCAGGTACATTGACTGACAATGAATATGAGATAATGAAGCATCATGTTAATCTTGGATATGAACAGATAAAAGACAAAAAGCTTCCTCTCCCTGTTAAAGAAGCTATACTGCTGCATCATGAAAAATGTGACGGAAGCGGATATCCATTTGGTCTTAAAAGCCCTGATATCCCGGCTGTTGCCAAGATTATCACTATCGCAGATGTATATGATGCAATGACCGCATCACGTATATATCGTGCACCTATATGTCCTTTTGAAGTTGTTAAAATGATGTATCAGGATGCATTTACCAAGTTTGATCCTATATATGCTATTCCATTTCTTAAAAATGTAGTTGCTTCATACATTGGAACAAACGTAAAGCTTTCAGATGGACGTACTGTCAAGGTAGTTCTTATAAATGACAACGCTCTTGACAAACCTATCGTACAGTGTGGAAATGATTATGTAAATCTTTCTAAAAACAGCGGATTAAGTATTGTTTCGCTGATGTAATTATATTATACAGGTGTCAGCAGGTCCAATACGGCTGCATCAGTGCAAATGTACATTTTTGACCTGTTGACACGCAAAATACTGAAGTTTCTTATCATCTGTTTTTAAATATTTTACACTTTATTATTACTTTTAATGTATTTTCATTTCTTACTTAATTGTTAATCTTCGCCTTATTATAGTTTTTTGATATATTTTTAATTCTTATTTTGTTCTTAATCTTACTTTTTCTTAATCTTACTTTATTTCTGCCTTTTTTTATTAAATGCCTTTATCCCTGGATACACTGCGGAACTTCCAAGCTCATCTTCTATACGCAGTAATCTGTTATATTTTGCTATTCTCTCACCTCTTGATGGTGCCCCGGTTTTTATCTGTCCCATATTCAAAGCAACCGCCATGTCCGCAATCGTCGTATCTTCTGTTTCACCTGAACGATGGCTTGATATAGCAGTATATCCAGCTTTATGCGCCATCTTAACTGCCTCTATTGTTTCTGACAACGTTCCTATCTGATTGAATTTTATAAGAATTGAATTCGCACAGCCTGAAGCTATACCTTTTTTTAATCTTTCTGTATTAGTAACAAATAAATCATCCCCCACAAGCTGTACGCGGTTGCCCAGTTTATCAGTTATATCTCTCCATCCGTCCCAATCTTCTTCGTTAAGCGGGTCTTCTATTGATATCACTGGGAATTTGTCGATAATTTTAGAGTAATAATCGACAAGTTGTTTGCTATCCCGCTTAATTACAAGCATTTCATTGTTTGTATCAAGTAAATCATAAGTCATTCTTTGTTGTTTCATGTCTACATTTTCATGAACTTTTGATTGTCTTGTTGCATATTCTCTTGGGAACTCATACAATCCGCTTTCAGTATTGTATAATTCGGAAGCTGCGGCATCCATCGCGAAATAAATATCTTCGCCTGGCTTATATCCTGCTGTAATCACCGCCTCCATAAGAAGTTCAAACACTTCAAATGCATCAGCCACATCTGGTGCAAAACCTCCCTCATCACCAACAGTAACTGCGAATCCTTTCTTAGTAAGTATTTCCTTTAATGAATGAAACACCTCTGTTCCCATACGAAGTGCCTCTCGAAAACTTGATGCACCCGCCGGAACTATCATATACTCCTGAAAATCACTTCCAACTGCGTGCCTACCCCCATTTATAATATTCATCATAGGAACTGGAAGTGTCGTAGCCACATTTCCACCTATAAACCTGTATAATGGCATATGAAATGATGCCGCCGCTGCCCTGGCGCATGCTATTGATACTGCAAGAATTGAATTCGCACCTAATCTGGACTTATCTTTAGTTCCATCTTCTTTTATCATAGCTTTATCTATTGCATATACATTAGATGCATCCATTGCAAGTACTGTATTGTTAAGTTCAACATTTATATGTTTTACAGCCTTAAGCGTACCTTTTCCAAAATATCTTTTCTGATCCATATCTCTTAGTTCAACAGCCTCAAAAGCACCTGTTGACGCTCCACTTGGAACCATACCATGTCCAACAGTTCCATCGTTAAGCAAAACCTGCGCCTCTACTGTGGGATTGCCTCTTGAGTCCAGTATTTCCCTTCCAATAACCTTCTTTATTTCAAGCTTTCTATGTCTATGCCCCATCATCTTCAAGGTACTATTGTTAACTTCATCTGGTGGAATATGGGGATTATCAAGACAGCCTGCTTCTATCCCATCACTGCACTCATAAGCTTCAGGTGAACAATATCTTTCTGCCATAGGCTCATTCATAGGAACACCACCGGCAAAGTCAGATTGTGTGTATACTGTACTGCTCTGCTGGCTATCCTTATTATCAGAATTTCTTGTTAAATCAGATTGCATTAGTGTATTCCTCCTGTCAATTATTTGCTTTATATGGTCACTGCTTTTATACAGCTTCTGCTTTATATAACCACTGCTTTTATATTGCTTCTGCTTTATATAATCACTGCTTTTATATTGCTTCTGTTTTATATAATCGCTGCTCATATATTATATAATTGACGGAATTGTTGAAAATATTCTTGTAATGCCTGAATATACTTTAGTTTAGATTTGCTTTGTTCTTCATTATCTTTAATTTTTATGATGTGCATACTTTTCTCTTGTTGCCATTCCTCCACGTATATGCCGCTCTTGTTTGTTGACATCAAGCACTTTCCTCACTTTCGCAGCAAGTGTAGGATTAATCTCTAAAAGTCTTGTTGTTACATCCTTGTGTGCTGTGCTTTTACTTACTCCAAACTGTTTTGCCGCCTTTCTGACTGTAGTATTGTTATCTATTATGTAATTAGCAATATCTATTACCCTTTCTTCAATATAAGTTTTCAAAAATAAAAACCCCTGCATATCTGTTTGTACAGTTTATGCAGGGATTATAAAAATATTCTGTTTTGTTATTTTAGTTATTTTATTTGTAAATGTTAAATAGATTATTTTATTTATTACGTTTCCTCAGCAAGCGTGTGAAGCAAACCTTCACAGCCAGCCTTTACGTCTTTATATGTTGCTTCGAAATCTCCTGTATACCACGGATCCACTACATCAAGGCCTGAACCTGCAAATGTAAGCAGCTTATATATCTTTTCATCTGGATCTCCACCTGATATACGCTGCATATTTCTTATATTCTCTGTATCCATGCCTATAAGATAATCATATTCCTCATAATCATCCAGTGTCATCTGCACTGCTCTATGTGGAATGACCGGTATCCCTTCTGCTTTTAATCTGGCAACCGTCCCATGGTGTGGGGGATTGCCTATCTCTTCACGGCTTGTTGCCGCTGAATTAATATAAAACTGGTCTGATAAACCAGCTTGTTTAACTAAATATGTCATGACACTTTCGGCCATGGTGCTGCGACAGATGTTGCCGTGGCAAACAAATAATATTTTTATCATCTTCGTATAACCTCGCATAAGTCTGTATATATTGATTTTACTGGGTTTTTAAGGGTTCTTGTATTTCTGCTTTATCGCATATCTTCTCATAATCTGGCATAATATCGTCGGATTTAGGGGTATAAATGGGGGTATAAATTCTTGTTTTGCCCCCATACTTTTATACAGCCTTTATCTTACGCATTTCTTCCTGAGCATCCTCAAATTTCACATGTGTATAAGTATTCAATGTGACGCTGATATCAGAATGTCCCATAATATACTGCAGACTTTTTGGATTCATTCCACTTTTCGCCATATTGGAACAAAATGTATGTCTGCATACATGCGGTGTCACTTTCGGCATCTGCACTTTGTAAATATTATTATATTTCTGCAAGATATGCTGAAAATACTTCTCCCAGTGAAGTGCAACCAACGGCATATTATTCTTATCCAGATATAAGAATCCCGAATAACCATCCACCATTGGTTCAACCTTAGGTTTCTTACGATTTTCAATAATCGTCCTGAATGCATCTTCAACCTCCGGTGTCATAGGAATTTCTCTGATACCACTCTCTGTCTTAGGTGCTTCAATCATATAAGTCATATTGCTTGTCCTGATTAACTGATGATTCACAATAATTTTATGATTGGTAAAATCAATATTTTTTAATGTTAATCCTACAAACTCTGAAATTCTAAGTCCGGTTTTGAATAGAATAAAAATTCCTTCATAGTATTTATTAAAACGGGCATCATTCTTTACAAATTCCAGATATTTACGTTCCTGTTTCCTTGTAATTGCTTCTCTTGTAACACTGTCATTTACGAGTACTGTTGCCAGTTCAAAATCGAATGGATTACGTCTTATTAGTTCATCATCCAATGCCATTCGAAATGCAGGTCTTAACACACCTCTGATTGAATGAATTGCACTAAAACTCTTACCATGCTGCTGTTGTAACCCTATCAGCCATAGCTTGGCATCTGATATCCTGACACTATCAATTCTCTTTCTTCCAAAATCATCTTTTTTAGGAAATTGATTGTAGTTTTATACCCGGCTTTTGTCGAAGTCCTGACTCCAGTTCGTGTTGCAACATATTTCTCTACCAGCTCAAGAACTGTCATATTTCCACCATTAGTAACTATGTGATTAAATAAATCTGTCTGTAATTTTTTCTCAAGTTCTCTAAGTGATGGACCTTTTTTCCTTCCAGATGGCATCTTATCATTTTTATCCAGACGCCAGCTATAAATATATCTGTCTTTTCCTGTGCTATCGTAATATTTAAATCTATATCTTCCGTCCTTTTGTTGAACCTCTCCGTTATGTAATAAACGACCTTTGCTGTCTCTCCTTTTTTCACTCATATTAGTTAGTCTCCTTTCTGATTCGAAAAGGACTACCCGATACGAAAAGTATATCATATGGGAAGCCCTTTTTACATAGCAAAATTGCCGGTTTCCTATGGCAGAATTCTGACACTACCTACACACATGTCGCTTTATCTAAGAACTGCCCAAACAATTCACGTTTAATTTTAATATGTGCTCCTATCTCAAGAATAAAATCCTCTTCCTCATGCTCTGCTATAATCTGATATAACCTTTTCTCTCCAATGCCAAAATATTTGGCTGCCTCTTGAATACTGAGTGCATATCTTTTCCACAATGGAACTCTTTCCTCATAAGTTATCTGTTTCTTATTAAATTCCTGTGCAATCCTCTGTGCTTCACCAATTTTCTGATTAAGCATACCTACAGCCTGATAAGCTAATGGCACAATTGCTGGTACTTCTTTTGGTGTTATATTTCTTTCTACATATAAATTAACCTGATTCACGCTTTCTCCCTTCCTTATCTGCTACCGGCAACAAAGTCTGGCAACAGACTTATAAAACTTATTTTTCTTTTCATCATATTGTTATACATTCCCTGAAATTCCCTATTTCTCTACATCAAATGGTATTTCCATCTGTGTTGCTTCAACTGGCATAAATGTTTCATCATTGTTTCCGGACTTTGTTTCCACGCGCATCCATCCACGCTGTTTTCCATACCCAGGGATATTTCTCGGATTGGGATATGCCTTCCATCCCGTAACTGTGCCATTCATAATCTGTCCTATTTCCCTTGCTTCGCTATTTCTTGGCTTTCCCAATTCTTTAAGTGCTTCGTTATATATCTGCTGCACACATACCACCTGATTAGATGTATGATCAAGCCACTCCTGTATCAATCCTGTCCAGGTATCTTCCTGCATAAATGGTCTCTGGTACTCTATCAGATGTTTTTCTATCCCTTTGGGTAGTTTCAACCTGATTTTCCCTTGTCTGTATATGACCATGATTTCTGCCCACATCTGTTCTATGTAAGCGCGTGATTCTGCTTCATTTTCCAGAATATGTACTTCCGCTCTGGATGCGTCACACATAATAGGTAAAAATCTACGATTTCCACTCCTGTCTAGTGGCAGAAAGTTAATAACATTAGATGTTCCTGCAAATACACATTGTCTTGGAATATCTTCTGCCCTTGTCCCATATGGTTTTCTGTAATTATCATATTGCTTACTTAAAAATGCTTTGGTAGCCTCGTTATACTTCGTATTAAGAACAGCCAGCATTTCTGCCATTTCACATATCCAGTGCCCCATAAGATGCTCATACACCTTATCATCATCAAGTCTTTTGATATCGTCCGTAAACCATCTGTCCTGCATACACATAAATCTTATAAATGTAGATTTTCCGGCTCCCTGTCCATCTACAAGACATAACATATATTCAAACTTACATCCCGGTTTAAATACTCTGCTAATAGCCCCTAGCATAAAAAGTTTCAGACATTCATACTCATAATCACTTCCAGATGTCCCCAAAAAATGTACAAGTGCATATCTTACACGCTCTATGCCATCCCATTTCAAGGAATTTAACCAGTCTCTGACAGGATGATATTCATTTTCTGTCACTACAATCTGCATAGCATCACAAACAGCTTTATCATTTCTATAATGATAAGTCTTTTCTATATAATGTCTGATATGAATATCATCCTTATCTGTTACATCTACATAACTTCTGCTCCAAGGCATGGTTCCTGTAAGTTCTATTCTTTCCCTGAACAGGTTATCTTTAATATTTCCTACAAATAGCGGATCATTTTTCAATATCACAACAGCATTGTCAATTGTGCTATATGGCCTGTTTTTCTCTGTCAATTCCAACATTCCATACACGTCCCCTGTATTGTTCTTTGCCGTAATATTTTCGTTCAATTCTTGTAACCTCCTCTGCTATTTTCCCATAATATCTTTTCTTATCCTCACCTGATGCTTCCAAAATGTAATATTCATAGAGATAATCCACATATTCGAAATCATCAATATAGGCTTTTAACTTGACATAATCATTATCTGACACTGTCTGTTGTTTCTTTTCTCTTAGGAAACTATGAAGTTCTGACAGTCTGTTGCACAGACTCCTTATCTCCTCATGCTGTTTTCTCTCCTGATTTTTCTTAATCTGTTTCTGCTTTAGTTCGATTGATATCGGAGCCTTCTTCTCATATTCGATTCCGTAATCTTCAGCCATCCTCATAGCCGCATCTTTTAATGAAATTCCATAGTATTTTGATACAAAATCTATCGCATCCCCATGCTCGCCACATTCAAAGCAGTAATAACGCTTATCTACTTTCATGCTTGGATGCCTATCATTATGAAAGGGACAACAAATCATCTTTGATTTGTTTGACTGTAATCCGCAATAAATTGCTGCCTGATATGCTGTAATATTCTCCTTTACCGCTTCAAATAATCTCATAAGCTGTTCTCCTCTCTCTTCTTCTGTCTTGTATTCATCTGTTCCTTCTGTGATATTGCACAGATATTTCGTAGCAGCTTTACCTCCTTTGCCAGTTCCTTATACTGTCCATAATCATTTTCTGTCTCCATTTCCAACATATGCAGTCTCTGTTTCATAGACTGTGTATTCGTATTGTCAATCAATCCCCTCTCTGTAAGGATTCTTTTTGCAATATGATATCTACGCAATGTATCGCTGTTTTCTGCCTTAATCCGTTCTTTTCCCTTGTTGAATTTCTGTTTTATGATTTCATCAACTACAGGAATTCCTTCTTTATACCAGTTAAGATATCTAAGATTCTCTTTTATTTTTGTTACCTCGCTTTTCTTTTTACGATTCATTTCTCCAAGTTTTCTTAACTTTCCACTCATCTCCAGCACATATTTTTCAAGTTCAGGCACTGTTGATATATTGTGTTTTTCCAGATAAACCAATAGTTCCGCCAGTTGCTTAAGATTGGTGATTTCCGCTTTTTTCTTTCCATAGGCGAAAGATGCAGCTTTGGCATTTCTATCGTTAAAATATTTTTGCAGGCACTTTGAAAGATCTGACTCTTTAGATACACTTGCCTCACTTAACTCCTCAGACAATTCTGCAATAGCACTTACAATATCCTTTAGCTTTTCTTTCAATACCAGAATTCCCTGATTAATTTCCTTAATAAGTCTGTTAAGACTTCCTTTTTCTGTCCTGATACCCTTTGCTTCCATCTTGCGTACATTTGGTCCTTCATGAATCTGTGGAATAAGTAGAATTCCTTGTTTTTCATAACTCCTATTATCAATCCGGTCAGCCGGTCCTTTCTTCTCGAATTCACTATTTACCATATCCGCCCAGGCTTTTCTCCACGCTTCCAAAGTTTCTGGTCTACCCCAATCTGTTGTTGGTACAGCATTAAACTTCTGATGTCCGTTTTTATCAAGGACTGGCTTATGTTCTTCATCAAACAGATACTCTCTTCGTTGCTTTTCTCCCCATGTTCCATCATCGTTAATTGGTCTGATTGGACATAGTACAGTACATGAGGATTATCAACCTCTTTCTTATCCAGTCTATGCACAGCTATATCTGCAATCATCCCTTTGGCAATAAAATTGTCTTTAATGAATCTTCTTGCCAGCTCAACATTTTCTTCTATTGAAAACTCATTCATCAATGCAAAATCAAAGCTATATGCCAGTTGTGCCTTGGGATGTTTTTCTACTGCTTCAACCTCATTCCAGAGTGTCTCTCTATCAAGCAACAACTCCGGCACATAATCCGGTGCCATAATTTCTGTATAAATCACTCCACCTTTTGCTGTATAATCTGCATATTCACCATAATATTTATCTTGTAGTCTCTCTCCGACACGATACGCTGCCGCTGCTATTGCCGATTGTCCTTTGCCTCTTGAAACCTGAGTTACATGAAAATGATAAATTGCCATCAGTTTTCTGACTCTCTCCTTTCATCCGTCTCTGCTTTATGAAACTCACTACGAATTGCATTAATATCAAGTTTCTTCATCAACTGTCCAAGTTGCACTTCTGACAACTCCTTTAGCTCTGGAAAATACTGTTCCATAACAGCACCAAGTACAATCAATCTATGTGTTCTTGCCTTGCGTTTCAGATTTTCACGATACTTCAATTGATTCTTTGTTCTTGTAATCTGTCGTTCAATCTGCTTTTTTTCCAATTGTGCCTTCCCAATTTCTTTTCTAAGCTTATCCAGCTTTTCTTTTTCTTCCATTTGAAATCCTCCTTTTAAGTTGTATAGAGATTTTCTCAAAATTTAAGTGCATTTCCCGTATATCCAAAAAGTAAGATTTTCAGTAAAAATATTATATTTTCCATTCTTTCGGAAATTAATTTTGATAAGAACATTTGTTCTGTTGTATTATAGAATAAAAGTTATTCTGATAAATGTAGAAAAGGAATTGTGTTATGAATTGTAAATTAACATTACAAGAAAAATTAAAAGACTTAAGAAATGAGCGAGGACTCTCGCTTGTAGAACTTTCTGAAAAAACTGGTATCTCAAAATCTGCACTAGGAAGTTATGAAAGTGATGATACAAAAATGCGATTACAGCTAATGCAATTATTACATTAGCAGAGTTCTATGGTGTATCCAGTGACTATCTGCTAGGTATTACCGAAAATAGAAAACTTCATCCTTTCCCTGTTGACGAGCTTGGTATGGATGATGAAACTATAGAATTATTAAAAGGGCAAAATCTGAATATCCGCCTTATATGTGAAATGATAAAGAATCCCCACTTCTCTGATTTCCTATCTGACTTGGAAATCTATGTTTATAATCTGGCATCCGCTCAGATTCGCAATTTGAATAAATATATAGAACATAACCGGGTAATGCTAAAAGACAAATATGCTCTCTCAGACAACGACCATTATATTCGTTCTCTTAAAGCATCTGTGATTGACGAAGATGATTATTTTGATAATCTATTAGGGAATGATATCTCTGCAATTGCAAGAGACCTACGAGAGCTACATAAGAAAGATTCCAATACTGCAAATGATGATACCATATTTGATGAATTTATAGATACTTGTGAAGAAGTCCAAAAAGCTGACAGCGTAACCCAAAAACAGATGCTTACCTACAGTAAGCTATTTCAAATTAATTTTACTAAAATGGATCCGTATGAATTCAAAACTTTTATGGATATTGTAGAACGATATTCAACTGCCTTAAAGACCGCCAAGGGCAATGGACGTGGAAAAAGGAAAAGAAAATAACGGCTTGCCAGATAATATGGATAGCAGACCTCGTTTGCGCAAGGCGGAGCCTTGACCGGGATTCATCCCGCAATCCCCGAATTAAAATGAGGGCGCACACCACCTACCGTATTGGTAGGTATAGAAGTGCGCCCTTAGTGACTAAGGGATAATTCATTCTAATATGATTGTGTATGTCATAAATGTAAGTAAATATTTTGAACATCTTTTCATCGTTAATCGTTTTTCTATCTTTTCTCACATTTATATCTCTAATCTAAATTCAAAAGCATAGCTTGTGTTTTCATTGCTATCTTACCTTTTGGCGCAAAATTAGGTCCTGAAATACAATCTGCAATACTTTTTATTTTTTTATCATCTCCTTCTACTACAAGCAACAAATACTGTGTTGCCCTTGAACATGCCACATAGAAATTTCGCTTTTCCCTTTCATCATTAAAACTTGCTTCATCTATATCAACAACAATAATAACTCGGCTTTCTAGTCCTTTAAACTTTTTAGCAGTCGTAAATAAAATTGAGGAATTACTCTTTTCGTTTGTAATCGGAATACCTGAAATTTTAACGATATTATTCATGATTGATTCCGCTTCTGTTTTTAACGTAAGAATAACTATATCGCTATACTCATACCCATATTTCTCACTAATAAGCATTCTTAATAATTTTGCCAGTTTACTCATTGGATCGCCTTTAACAAATGTGAGTCCGGTCTTTTCGCCATTCATCATCTGTATCTTTTGATTAAGTTCAACATTAATAACATTATATGCAGTCAAAGCAATCTCATAAGTATTTCTGCAATTTTTTGTTAACAATAATCTACACTCTGACTTTTCTACCCATTCAGGAACCTTATTAGTCTGAACAACTTGATTCTTATCAAAAAACGCAAAAAATCTACCATCCTTTAATTTTGCAAATTCCTTAAAATATACAATCTCTCTGTTATGAAAATCTTGAGCTTCATCAATTACAACATCATCAAAATCTAAGCTGTCCCAATTAATACCTTCCAATATATCTGCTCGTTTCTCTGGATCCGATAAATCATCTGTACTATTACTGTAAACTTTTATAAAGGAGTGAATATTATAATATGTAACATTTTTATATGGATATTTCTTTTTTAAATCTGCATATAAAAATTTATTAAAACATAAGAAAAGTACTCTTCTTCCTTGTTTACCAAAATTCTTAGCTGCCTCTTTAGCAATCAATGTTTTTCCAGTGCCAGCAACCCCCTGAATAGTAGCAAAGCGTTGTTCAGAAATATAATCCAAAAGTCCCGCCTGTTCCTGTGTTAATTTCAAAAATGCATGATCAAGTTCATCTTTTTTCACTGCTGGTACTGTTATTAACTCAAAATCTGAAGCAATAGCTTCAAGAATTTTATTGAATTCATCATCAGTAATATCCACTTTTTTTCTTGACCCATAAAAATCAAAGACATCATATATTGCTTGTGGACCTTCTTCAAAACTTCTCAAATCAAGAACCGCTTTCTCTGCTTCGCGATATGCTAATGGGAAATTTTTCATCTTTTTACCAATATCGCATCCTGGAAACCAAACTGCAACTTCCACCGGAAATCTGTCATCTAGAGCCTTTTTTGTCTCAGTAGCCCCAACTATTTTTTCAAGGACACCTCTGTAATGATACGCACCATCAATAGCCTGAGATAACGGATCCTTTTTCTTTTTAGGATCCAAAACAAACACTTCCTCTGTTTGCGTATTTATCTGATGAAAAACAGTTCCTGTATATTCTACATCTCCTCCCTTAACTTCTAAAACAAGAGCACCTAAATTTCTATTTATAATTAGAAAATCATTCTCCTTCCAAGTTGCCGCCCACATCTTGGTTTTCTTCAACCATTGTACAGAATGAAAAATATAAAAATTCTTTCCAAGTTTCTCTAATGCCTCATACACTTTTAATTCCGCAAATGGTATATCCGACAAATCTTCTTTTATTGGATAAATATTCGCCATTATTTAAGTTCCTCTCTTATCTCATCCAAGTCAACCTCATAGATTCTGTATGCTTTCCACCCCTTTTTCTTAAATCCAAACAAAATATGATCAGCAGTGTCTTGTTGACAAATCAATACATTCTTAGAAGGCCATGACATCAATATATTGTCACCCCAATCAGATTTCTTAATAACTGTACTCAAATACTCTGGAATAGCAACACCTAGCTCTGCCATCTTATCAACAATCACATGATCATTCTCATCAAAGAACATATTCAGCTCGGACCATTTTTTATACTGGTGTGTAGGATAGGATTTTTCTTTATCTATCGCTTTTGTCATTTCAACAGTACTATCTTGTGCAGCTACCGTTTCTGGTTCACAAAGCACATCATATCCTAAGAAATAATCCTCAACAAAATCCCATCTCTCCTTGTCTGTATTCAATTCCTTAAAAAATCTTAACAGAACACTTACATCTCGTTCATGTTTCTGTTTCGCTCTGTTGACATAATTATTAGAATAAAATGTATTTCCAAGGACAATACTCTTAATCTTTTGAGGATCATTCAAACGAATAAATATCTCTGGTTCTTCTCCTCCAAGAATCTCATAGGAAATATAATCAAAAATCGATAACAACTTAAGTGCAATGTTAGACCATTCATCCTTTTCGATACTCATATAACTTGAATAACTCGTTTCACTACTCTTAGTAATTTTATTAACTATTCGAGACTTAATAACTGCTTTTCTCATATATTCCTTAAAATTTCCATTAGAAAGTATATAGTAATTCTTAGCTGAACTATCATTACTCCGTCTCTTAACACATGTCCTATTTGGATCTACTAAATCAAATAACGAATTAGCAATAATTCTTGCCTTAGTCATTCCATATTTTTCACTAATAACTTTAATAAAGTCTTCAATTGTAAAATAACTCTTTCTAAATTTTGAATATAAAGTGTCTCCTATGTATTCAAAATCAGACAAAATCTTCTCTCTTATTTCATTCAATAAAAGATCTCCTCTAGTTTCAATATTTACCTTCTGCCTTGGAGCAAAATACTCTCTAATTGATGGCATAATTGCAACCTTGTCATTTGATTCTGACGTCTCATTAAAATACCAATATTTAAACTGAGGAAATGATATATTACCATGAAATTCTTCCCAAACTTGTTTTAAATCTAATGTATAAACATCACCTTTATCACTTAATAAAGAACCATCGGGCTGTCTTTCCTGATACCTTCCTTTTGATAAAAACTTAAAGCACTTGCCATATTCAGAGTTCAAAACCAATGACTCATATTCCTTATCAATAACAACAAATGCTTTTGTAAATACACTCTGTGGTCTTGATATAATAACCTTAAAATTATACTTATCATAAAAGTCTTTTTCTAACATTAGCAAACAAGTCTTAAGTTTATTTATACACTGTCCTTCATCTTGCACACCCTTTCCATTGAAAATATATGTAAATGACTGCGGCGAAATCAAAAAACTTCTTGCACCTTTTTTACTCTTGTAAACATCATATATTCCTTCAAGCACCTTCTTTATCTGATACTGTCGTATCTGTGACATACCAAATAACTTATTCATATATGTCATATCATTGTAAAAAAAATCAGTTATAGCAACCCCTGTCATACTTGTTTTTCTTGCAGCTCTACCAATTTCCTGAATATAATCACAAAGATTACCAGAAGCTGCATAATGGTATACATTTTGTATATCATCGATATCAACCCCCATTCCAAAGGCTTTAGTTGCGTACATAATTATCTGTTCACCGGCTCTAAACTTATCAAATGTTTCTCTTTTCTTTTCGTTAAATGTCTCTGTACTTAACTCATCAACATTTTTTCCTGTATAGACACCAATTCTAGGATCCGTTTTTATTCCTGAAAATCCTCGTATCCCTCTCGATGCATCAAATGCGTTCTTTGCATAAGGAAAATAAACAACTGTTTTCTCCTTTCCAGCTAACCACTTTTCAATTTGCAAAGACATCTTTTCAGTTTTTCTTGATTCGTATGTGCTCTGAGGAAGTTTACTGCCCTCGCACATTTTTATATCAAATTTGATATCATCTCTCCTAACATATCCTATGAATTTCACTGGATTTTCCATATAAAGGCTTATAATAGTATCACTAACTGTGTCATCTACACCACCATTTATTGCTGTTGCTGTAAATGCACAAATTGGAAAATTATATGTTTTTCTATTTTTTCCTGCTGTAGTCTGTATCTGATTCCTAAGTCTATTAATATAGCCTCCAAGATACCAATAATCCGGCCTAAACCCCATCCCCCATGTAGTAACAATGTGTGCCTCATCTATAATCAACAATCCAATATCCCTGTCACCAATAATAGTTTCAATAGAATATGAAAGAAGTGTCTCTGGACTTAAATAAAGAAGATCAACTTCACCTGTTTTTATACGATTAAGTACTGCTTCCTTTTCAACTTGAGAAATCAAATCTGAGTTGAATGTTTCTACTCTTGTGTAACCATTCTTTATTAGTTTCTCTTTCTGATCCTGCATTAAAGCCTTTACCGGCTCTATTATAATAGTCAATTTATGATAGTGCTTAGCTAAATAGATAGCTGGTATTTGAAACATAACTGATTTACCAGCACCAGTTGATGCTGTGATAAATATATCTCTAAACGAATGCACTTTTTCGTTATTATATGAATTCTCAGCTTGATGAATAATCTCTTGTATTAGAGTAGACTGAGAAATTTCAACAATTTCTTTATCTATATCTGGATTTTTATAAAACTTAATTGATCTAAACCCTTTAAAATTAGATATATGTACATCATTCTTCGCAATATCAATAAGTTCCTGTTCCATCCGAACATCATTTTCAAGTTGCTCATGAAACTTTACCAGCCTGATCTGGTTCGCAACACAGTAAGCCTGAAGTGATAATAGAATTCTTTTCGAAACCAACCCATCTGTCATTTTCAGTCCAATAACAGAGGGATTAATATCAATAATACGCGATAGATCTCGAAGATAAGTATTAACATCCTCATTAATGAATATATCAATATCTGTTTTTACCTGCGAATCTTCAATTACTATCTGATTAATATAATATGGCTTAGTAACTATTGCCTCATCTTTTTCATACTCATAGTTATAAAAACTTCCATAATACGTTCCACTAACATTGATCAATGTATTATAAACAGCCAAATATCTCTGACATTCTTCGCTACAATCATCTATAGAATCCGAATCAAGATTCTTTTCAATTTCATTAGCAAGTTCATCTGAAATATCAAACGCTAATGGATAATAATCTGGATATAGATTATTTGTAAAAATAACCAGCTTTAATCCATCTTCTTCAATTGCGTCATCTACCCTATTTTTTATCAATGTATATTCTGCATAGCTAACCCACATTTCATCACTTTCATCCATTGAAAGAAGCGCCATATCTAACTTTTTCCGTGTTTTCTTATCAAATTTTAAAACATCATTCTTTGAAGCAATAATATTATCCACCAAAGGTTCTTCTTTAACCTTTGATAAAAAATTCTCATCAAATCCTTTGTACACAACAAGTTTCATAAACCATCCTCCATTGCACATAAATCGGAATTAAATCAGTTGCATTTATTATATCGTCTTATTTAAAAATTTTCCATAACCTAATCTGTAGGTATCTCTCTTGTTATTTTCACTATTTTTATCCTTTTTCATACAAAAAGACCAATTAGAGTATACTCCAATTGGTCTCAAACACAGATTGCTCTGCATTATGTCCTGATATGTTACGCGTCATATTGAGAGGCTCATCAGGAACTATACTTTTATGTTATGCACATTACTCATTTTGATACCAAGTATTTTTTTCCAATACTCTGTAAACCCATAATAATCTAACCTAACAAACGGATATTTATTTTTCAATTCTAAAAGTCTTGAAGTGAATGTATTCCAAACACTTTCATCTGGTATCATTTTTTTCATTACAACTAGATAAGCAAACAATTGCTTTGTAGCCTTATTAATTGAAATATTCTTTTCCTTAAAGATTTGCTTGTCCCGCTTTCCAAGTCTAAGAGAAAACGGAATCTGCCTATTAAATAATCTACCTCTATGTGCACAAATATTTCTTAAGATAGTACGTCCTTGTAACCAATTACCAATATATTCATCATTAATTTTACCATAATTATTCCTACATATTTCATCACGTACTTCCGATGTTAAATTCTTAAATAGTCTCGACAATGTACCAAGTGTCAACAATTCAACCAAAACCCATATTGGAAATTTACCCTCATATATGTCATTATGATGTTTTACAAAAACTTCTTTATCTCCATATTCCTCAATAGCAGACTTATAATCTAATTCGAACTTATGAAATCTATCTACATTCTCAAATGATTCTTCTTTATAATATCCCAAAGCTCCAAATGATTTTGCATGATAATATCCAATATATGTACGCATTGAAACCTCTATACTTTCAAGAAGATACATCAAAGCCGCCCTAAGTTCCATATCAAATCTATATATCTGCATGACATCAGAAAAATGTACATTTTCATAAAAATGATCATGTTTCCTCAATGTGAGTGAGTGTGTATGCACTCAATCGATAATAATTAAGATTTGCAAGAGATTTTTTTGCTACATTTTCATCATCTATTATTAATCCTCTATCTTCTAATATAGCAATCTGCTCTTCTAGTTTCTTAAAGGGTTTAACATCTTGTGACATAAAATTCCTCCGTATAAACAAAAGGCCCACCATGTTACGCATACAGCAATGCTGCCTAGGCTTGGTGGGATCGATTAATTATAATATACCTTTTGTAGTACTTTTTGTCAATACAAACCTTTCATTCAGAAACTCATTTTTACAATTTTATTTATTTCATTAATAACTCATTTATCATTATCGGGTAGCCCTATAAACCTATTACTATTTAGGGGCAAAACAGGGGTAAATTTCCCTATCAAATTCTTAATATCCTGATTTTACGGGTATTTCAGGCAAAAACACGTATGTTGCCGTGGCAGATGAAAAGTATTCTTATCATTGTTGCATAACCTCGCATTTCTAAGTTTTTCTTGGTATTTCGGGCTTTGTAAGCCTTTGTAATTTTTTGCTTTCTGGCATAACCTGGTTTATTTTAGCATAATATCGTCAGCAAAAGGTGTAAAAATCCACTACCTTGTGATAACAAACAGACTACAACTCCGTATATTTCGCCGCATTTCCTTTTGCTTTATCTACCGGATATTTTACTTCATTCTGTTTCATCTTCATATTCACGATTTCATCAGCATCAAGTTCCAATTTATCCAGAAGATTTTGTGAATAAACAAGCACATCTGCCAGTTCTTCTTTTATATGCTGCAAATCATACTCTGTATCACTCCACTGAAAACACTCCAACAAGCTCTGGCTTTTTCTATATGAAGAATTTCCTCTTTATATACTTAAAAGTCTCTTATTTGCTTTGCCAAACTAAACGGTATTATCTCTTTATCGTTAGTTTTTTTATACGCAACCTCATCATGCATATATTCACTAATTTGTGAAGCTGTATATCCTTTGAATTTTTCAATTACTTTATCCAATATTTCCTTGTCTTCAATAGACAAATCATTCTCATTAAGCTTCTTATTTGGAAGGAAGTGATACCTAACATATTCATAATCACATTCCTCTTCCATATTTACAAGTTGAAGTCCCCCTATCTTGTAATGACCAATAGGTAACGCTCCCATACCCTCATGGCAATATACCAACCCAGTCATCGAATGTCCATATATCTTATAACTGAGCGAATCAGCATACCAAAGCATTTTCATTAATTTAACTTTATACAACATTTTTATTTTACTTGCATAATATGAAATAATTAACTCTAACTTTGGAATATCTAGTTGCATCATTCCATTTGCATCACTTAATTCCTCAAACTCAGCATATTCACTTTCCAAAGCTTTTCTTTGAAGATATTCTCTACCATCTTCATCGAGATTTTCCATTATTTTTTGCTTAATGCTAAGCTTTTTTATAAAGCCAAATTGTTCACTATTTTTTTGTAGCAACTCCAATGCAGCTAATGGATTTTCATTAATAATTCTAAGCATATTATCATAAGCATCATCTTGAATTGCTTTACTTTCATATCTTGAAATTGTAGCTTCTCCCCATCCAAGCAATTTTGCAAGGTCAACCTGGGATAAACCATATTTTTCTCGAATAGCTACAATATCATCGGATGTTAACAAACCATGAGCTTTTCGATACTCATTGCGTGCATTCAACAGATTATCATTTTCCATCTTTGCTGTTGAAAACTCGTTTTCATCTTCTTCGCTATTTGGGCAAAAGTAATAGGTTTCCTCGTAATTAATTTCTTCGCCTTTTATAATAGTCTTAGCAATACGTGTCCTTTCTTCAATCTCATGAACCTTACCACAGAGTGGACACTCCATTTTGATTTTTCTTATAAGATTGCCTCCGTTCATTGCCATGTCTCCTTTCACCTCTGTTCCATTTATTTATACGGGAATGCCATATCATATTTCGCATAATGAAATGATAAACATAATACTTTTTTCTTAATTTGACCTTTTATTTTAAGTTTAATATAAACCAGCCTACCGTTAACATCTTTGCCAAAAACAAATAATAAAGGCGGTTTATCATCATCTCTATCTATAAGAGTTTCTGAATATTCTGAAATAGTAAGTTCTTTTAGTCTTTCTATAATGTCTTCAGAATCATAATTCAAGTCTAACATCGTGAATCTAGTTGAATATTTTACTTCATCTTTATTAGATTTAATAATTATCATATTATCAGCTATATTAAAGTCTTCGGCTGTTAATACTTCATGTAATTCTTCTAAAAAAGCTGTGACAACCTTTTTATCTGAGCGAATGGGAATTTTGATGACTATCACCTCCATAATATCAAAACAGTATTACTATCAATTGATAGTATACGCTATCAATTGATAGTACGTCAAGTGCAAATAAAAACCACATCAAAAAAATTTGTTATGGTTCTAATAGTCATATTCTCATAGCACAAAGCATTAATTTGTAATTTCATATTTCACAGTCTTCGTAATCTTTTATACGATAATTACCATCACCTATTTTTTCATAATCATCATACATTGGCTTATAGTATCTCGGAATATTAGCACAACACCTATAAGACAAATGTGCACTAACAGTTCCTGGTGTATATTTACTTCCAGCTCTACGCATCGCTGCTAAAGCCTCTTGTCTATTAAACTCATTCTCTCCTTTTTCTTTCACATATGCTGTCATTATAGCTTGATAGTGATTCTTTTTTAAGTTATTATGAAATTTATTAGCAGTTCTTTGTTATATTTCTTTCTTATTCCCAGCACCTCCGATTTACGCTTTAACCCATCTTCTACCTCAATACATTTGTATCATTATTACAAAGCACTTCAAAATGATTACGATTTGTTTTTATAAACCCTTCTTTTTGCAGCTTTGATATCTCAGTAGACATTGCTGCGCGGTCAATGCAAAGATAATCTGCCAGCTGCTGCCTGTCAAAAGGAATATCAAAGGACAATGACGAATGTCTGATAGATTCTGCTGACAGGTATGACAATAATTTCTCCCTTGTTGTCCGCTTGCCAACATGTGTAATCTTATCATTCAGAATCAGTATCTTATTTGCCAGTACACTGACCAGATTGCGAATCAGCTTCTGATGATGCCCACATGCAGTTGGACAAGTAACCAGAAGCTTCTGTATATTTAAAAAAATAATCTCACAATCCTCATCTGCTACCACACTGATGTTCAGAACAGCACCAGGGCTTGCCGCATATGGTTCTCCAAAAAAATCACCAGCATGACATTTAGACAGAATATTCCGATGTCCCCAGAGATCCTCCTGAATAATAAGAACACAGCCTGACAATACTAATCCCATTACCTGTGTAGAATCTGCTGCTCTGAAAATATAAGAATCCTTCTCTTTAGAAACTGTTACTGCCTCTACACAGTGCAATACAGATAATATCTCATTATCAGTAAGACCTTTAAAAAAAGGACTGTTTTTTAAAATAGGTAAATATTTTTTCAAAATCTCACCTCCTGTTGGAAATCAAACATACAAGTTGTATTTATTATAATATGATTCTAACAGAAACAAAAATAAAATTCTATTAATGGAGGGTAAAATGATAAGAAAAATTATACGTATTGATAAAGAAAAATGTAACGGATGTGGTGCATGTGCAACTGCCTGCCACGAAGGTGCCATTGATATTATAGACGGAAAAGCCGAGCTGGTAAGAGAACATTTTTGTGACGGATTGGGGGATTGCCTCCCAGAATGTCCTACAGGAGCTATTTCATTTGAGGAAAGAGAAGCACCTGCATATGATGAAGATGCTGTAAAAGAAGCACAGAGTAAAATAGCTGCTCAAAACCATGCAATGTCACCTCACACCGGCTGTCCAGGATCTAAAATCATGCAGATACAGCGAACAAAAACGCCTGAGACCGCAAAAACATTTTCAGGTGCAGATTCGATATCACAACTTGAGAACTGGCCGGTACAGATCAAACTTGCACCTATCAGTGCACCATATTTTAATGGTGCAAAACTTCTGATAGCCGCCGATTGTACTGCTTACGCTTATGCTGGATTTCATCAGGATTTTATTCAGAATAAGGTAACACTAATAGGTTGTCCGAAATTAGACCAGGTTGATTATAGTGAGAAACTGGCTGCTATTATTCAGAATAACAACATTCAAAGTGTGACAATCGTAAGAATGGAAGTTCCATGCTGTGGTGGTCTGGAGATGGCAGTAAAAAATGCACTTCAAAATAGTGGAAAATTCATACCATGGCAGGTTGTAACAATAAGTATTGATGGAAAAATTATTGATTAATAAGGAGATTACTGGAATGAATAAAAAAATGTTTTGTTTTCAGTGTGAACAGACAGCCGGATGTACTGGCTGTACAGGAAATGCAGGTGTCTGTGGAAAAAATGCAGATACAGCCAAATTACAGGATGAGCTGACAGGTGCATTGATTGGTCTTGCAAGAGCTGTAGACAGTGCATCAGCTATTTCTAAAAGAACCGTACAAGTCATAATTGAAGGTCTGTTTACAACAGTTACAAATGTAAGTTTTGATAATGCAGCAATCGAAAATATGATACAAAAAGTCAGAGCTGAGAAAGAACGACTGGTCCCTGACTGCAGCAAATGTCAGTCACCATGTGGTAAAACAGGCGAATACGACATGCAGCAGATGTGGAATGCCGATAAAGATATCCGCTCTTTAAAATCTCTTATTCTTTTTGGTATTCGTGGAATGGCCGCCTATGCTTACCATGCAAATGTTCTGAATTATGAAGATGATGAAGTAAACCGATTCTTCTGCGAAGCATTATTTAAGATTGGTTACGAAGAAAGTATAGAAACACTGCTTCCTACGGTACTTAAAGTAGGCGAGATCAACCTTAGGTGTATGGCACTTCTTGATAAAGCAAATACAAACAGCTATGGAATGCCAGAGCCCACTGATGTTACACTTACCATCGAAAAAGGACCTTTTATTGTCGTGACAGGTCATGATCTTAAAGACCTGCAGCTTTTACTTGAACAGACAGAAGGAAAAGGAATCAACATATATACTCATGGTGAAATGCTCCCTGCCCATGCCTATCCACTCTTGAAAAAATTTCCACACTTAAAAGGAAATTTTGGAACTGCATGGCAGAATCAGCAGAAAGAGTTTGATCATCTTCCAGCTCCGATTCTTTACACTACCAACTGTCTGATGCCGCCAAAAAGCAGTTATGCTGACAGAGTATTTACAACAGAGGTGGTTGCTTTCCCTGGCGCTGTTCATATTGATGAGAAAAAAGATTTTACGCCAGTTATCAAAAAAGCACTTGAACTTGGTGGCTATAAAGAAAATCAGACATTAAAAGGTATCAATGGAGGTACCAAGGTGACAACCGGATTCGGTCATTCAGCTATACTGTCACATGCAAATACTATAGTAGATGCTGTAAAATCAGGTGCAATCAGCCATTTCTTCCTGGTTGCCGGATGTGATGGTGCTAAACCGGGTCGAAACTATTACACAGATTTTGTTAAACAAACTCCTTCTGACAGTATCATCCTCACCCTGGCATGTGGCAAATTCCGTTTCAATGATCTTAATCTTGGAGAAATCAATGGTCTGCCACGACTGATGGATATGGGTCAGTGTAACGATGCTTATGGGGCGATTCAGGTTGCCCTGGCACTTGCGGATGCATTTGGATGTACTGTAAATGAGCTTCCGCTCTCCTTCGTTCTTTCATGGTACGAACAGAAGGCAGTCTGCATTTTGTTAACGCTTCTGCACCTTGGTATCAAAAACATCCGTCTTGGTCCTTCTCTACCTGCGTTTTTGTCTCCTAATATTCTGAACCTTCTTGTGGAAAAATATGGCATAGCACCTATCACCACACCAGAAGAAGACATCAAAGCGCTGATAAACACTCCATAACACCAATAAAGCCAATAAAGCCGATACAGGAATAAAAACCCTGCCTCGGCTTTTTCTTTTGTCATTCTCCAGGACACAAAATATCCTCATTCTCATCATATTTTCTTCACTATTCCCACCTACACTATAGATAAGATGTAAGGGGCAAAAGTAACAATCTCTATATCAACTATAGAAATAATGAATGAAATAATGAATGAAAGGATGAATGAAAGGATGAATGAAAGGATGAATGAAAGGATGAATGTATATGATTAATTTTAAAAGAATAAACAAATCCTGCGTAGCTGCAGTTATTCTTGCCATGTGTCTTATGACATCGGGCTGTGGTTCACAAAACTATACAACCAACAACAAAAATACTGATACCACCATAGCTTCCAGCATTACCGCCCAGGATACTAATGTAACACACGCAGATGATGCCGATAACTACAAAACGGAAATAACAGGTGAATTCAGCATTACATCAACTGATGGTTCTACAATAACACAGAATGATTCCGTATATACCATAACACAGGCTGGCGAATATACAGTTACCGGGCTCTTATCAGAAGGACAGATTGTAGTTAATGCTGACGATAATGCCGAAATCACCATTGTATTGAATGGTACATCCATCACACGTTCTAACGGTTCACCTATTTATATTAAAAATGCTGATAATGTAAAAATCAAATCTGAGGAAAACACTTATAACTGTATAGTTGATGCAAGAACTGAAGCTGACGACAATTCAGACAATTCTTCCAGTGAAAATGGTAATGCTGCCATCTATGCAGCATGTGACCTTAAATTGGTTGGAAAAGGGGCATTATCAGTAACTGGCAACTATAACAACGGTATCCAGAGCAAAGATGACATTTCTATTAAAAATGTTACCATCAAGGTTAATGCTGTAAATAATGCTATAAAAGGAAACGATGAGGTAGCTATAGAATCTGGTGAAATAATAGCTATATCCAGAAAAGGCGATGGCATCAAAACATCAAACAGCAGTCTTTCAACCAAAGGAAAACAGAAAGGAAATGTAATAATATCTGGTGGAAATATTGATATATATGCTGCCTGTGACGGCATAGATGCTGCATATGGTGTAGATGTTTCAGGTGATGGAAATCTGAATATATATACAGATACTTATTCTGATTATAGTGAAGCCGTGGCTGCTGACAACTCCGGTTCTTCAGCCAGCAGCGTGGGAACTCCACCCGATATGAACAATACTCAGAACAATGGTAACATGGGCAATCCTCCTGATATGAACAATACTCAGAACAATGGTAACATGGGCAATCCTCCTGATATGAATAACAGTAGCAGCAATTCTGGCAATAATCGTGACATGAAAGGTAACTTCGGCGGTGGAAACAGAGCTGCTAATGGTATACCTGGCAATAACAGCTCAGGAAATTCATCTAAAAAGTCTTACTCTACAAAGGGAATCAAAGCCGATAGCGAGATAAATATATCTGGTACAGCCATTAACATAAGTTCAACTGATGATGGTATTCATGCCAACTCAGATTCTGGTGTTCTTGAAACCGGCGAAGATGGCAAGGGTATAATATCTATATCAGGTGGAACTATCACAATCTCTACAGGTGATGATGGAATACATGCAGATAAAGAGCTTAATATAACTGATGGATATATAAATGTTTTAACATCCTACGAGGGTCTTGAGGCTATAACAATCAACATCAGTGGTGGACAAAGCTTTGTATATGCAGCTGATGATGGCATTAATGCATGTACCGGAGATGGCACATCTACTCCTCTTATTAATATAACTGGTGGATACGTTGATGTAACAACCGGTTCTGGCGATACAGATGGTATAGATTCTAACGGCAGCTACACACAGTCTGGCGGTATGGTTTTTGTGAAAGGCGGCAGTTCATCAGGTCAGGTATCTGGTTCTATTGATGTTGACGGAAATATTACTATAACTGGTGGAACATGTGTAGCTTTAGGCGGTATATGTGAAACTCCTGTAAATTCAGTTAATGATTACGTATTCAGCTCTGTATCCTTTAACGCAGGAAGCTACTCAGTAAAAGATTCCAGCGGTAATGAAATAATAAGCTTTACATTAAACAACAGTTACTCAAATGGCTGGATATGCACATCTGCTCTTACAACAAACACTGAATACACTCTTTACTGCGATGGTTCCTCATTAACAAACTGGACACAATCTGCAGGAACCATGGGTGCATCCAATGCCAGCGGCTTTGGCAACAATCCTGGCAGTTTTAATGGTGGTGGCCGTGGAGGTAACATGAATGGCGGAAAAAATATGAACGATAACAGAAATATAAATGGCAATAATACACCAAATAACAGTAATGTACAATAACAATTTCAAACAATAGTTTGATTGAATCATTCATTTTTCGTAAATTAAGTCAAAGTCAGACAGCATATATGAGGAAAGCAGGTGCGCATACATCATAAGATGCACTTGAAGTCCAATTGTGATAGTTCTTAGACTTTTCCGTTACTTCATAGCTATCCACAGACACGGATGTCTGTGGAAGTGAGATATGGGACATGGATGTCCCGTATCGAACGGTAGCGACAACTGCCGTTACCTATATGAAAAGTCTTAGAAATATCCAATTGGAGCTTCTGGCATCGTTGATGTATGCGCACCTGCTTTCCTCATATATGCTGTCGTCCGTATATTACGAATTTATAACTTCATCTAAATCATCTGTCTGCTTTTAATATGTAATATGGTGTAAAATCATACTCTAATGTATCTGGCTTTTCCACCTTCAAAACTTCCCATTTTGAAATACATGGATGTGTTTTAGCATACATATCTTTTCTTTCAGCTTTCTCATATTTAAAGCCATGTGTTATCATGAAAATATTCCATCTTCTATGTTCAATTCTTTCAAGCTCTTCTCGGTTATCTGTAAGAGAATATGCATGTTTTTCATAAATAATCCATTTTTTAATATCCTGATGCAATGATTGTGCTATACTTGATTCCCTGTCAAATATGCCCTTATTATGCCATACCTCATCTATTTCTTCTGATATTTTCTTATTCTCTTTAAGCTCTATTGAATCTTTCTTAAGACGTTCCTCTATATCTTCAGATAACATAAACTTATCATCCACAACAATATTTTTATCTGCTTTATATCTGCTTATTATTTCATACAACATATTGTATCTATGATTAAATATCTTTGCATCATTTACAATATCACGATTAGTTATAGAAGCATATGAAAAAATATCTTTATCCTTGTTTATTGTAAATAGATTCTTCTCACCATAAATATTAGCAAAATCATTGTTTTCCTTAGCCCTGACAACTATAGGAATATTAATACAGCTATCACCCTTATTGTATAACAGCTGCTTCAATTCAATAAGTGTATTAGACATTGAATGTGTATCACTCATTGCCACAATAAGATATGTAAATAATTTGGCGTCATTACATCTTTTAAAAATACTGTTAAACTGTAATGTCCTTGCATCCGTATTAAAAAATCTTAAACATACCTTTCCATCTATACCAAATTGATCTGGTATTGTATCAAATGGAAATTTCAATTCATAATATTCAATACTTTTACCTTCATATATATCTTCTTCTATGAACTTCAATCCCTTCAGGACATCAACTGAAAAATTCTTCATGAAACTTCCTATTATTGATTCCATATCCTTATCAAATACATCTATGCATATAGTAGACTCTGCTGATAAAACCGACATATTAAGTCCTTGTATTAATGCACTCTGGCCAAAATCTCCAAATCCAATGATTCCTATATGAACATCATAATCATCACCCTTATTAGCTGTATACACAGGATGTTCTTTATACATTTTATTGACAGCCATTTTATTAACATCTACTATGTCAAGATCAAAAGTTCTTGTATCTATTTTATCATAATACTGTCTTATCAGTTCTGCCATTGAATTGTCATTGCAGCACAGATGAATCTGCAGATACTCTTTATTTTCAGATGCATTTATATTTTTTTCAAAGCTCTTTGTAAATGCATTTAAACATTCAATATTTTCTATTGAATTATCATCACACAGAAAAACATCACTGAATTTACATATATCAAGCATTTTTATTACACTTTCCATATGCATATCCTGATACTTATGCACAAACTTTACACCTTTATTTATATATTTAAGCTTCTTATCATCAGAAAGTATGGTGCTTTCAACCACTGTAACACGACAATCTTTAGTCAATGCATCTATAAGAGGAAACTTATATTTTCCTTCACCAATAACCAATACGCGCTTTTTATTTCTCTGGCTAAACAGTCCTCTGACATAGCTGGCTGGTTTTCTGATAAGAACGGCTAATGCACCTATTGTACAGAATGGCGCAACAATAACAGCAATACAATACACATATGTTATTATTCCACTTAATATGCCACCACCTGTTGCCTGCATATACGCAATAGCTTCTTTCTGCTTTATATCCGGATCTATCTTATACGCTTTAATTGCATTCTGTATGTTTAATGTTACTTTAAGAAACGGATTATCTACATTATGGTAGAAAAATATACCTTCAATCACACATATAATAAATACTGCAAGTGCCGTATACCATAGATAATCTTTGTATTTATTTCGCTTCATATTAATCTCCATTTCTGTGCATGAAAATCAACATTTTCATACCCTCTCCTTAGTTTTAAAAATCAAAAAATTATTTTTAATTATATTAATTATGAGTAGCCTTTTCTGGTTTAGCAGTAATAACAAACGCATTCACACTACCCTCACATAAAACAAGCATCTTTTCAAGTTGTGCTATTCCCTGCTCTCTGTTATATCTTGTACTTACGTAATAAGATATTCCATCAACTATATGTTCTTTCTTCGCTTTAAAATAATTCAGCTTATTTGGTGGCAATATTTCTTTATCAACATCAACTTTTCTTGCAACTGAATTTATAACTACTGTTTCTTTAACTGCTGCTCCCTTTTCAGCAAGAGGCTTACCATCTAAGATAAACTCACCAGGATTAATACCGCATATTTTAAACATACCTTTTATTTCTGCAAGCTTGGCATCAAATCCATAGCTTATACCAACAAGAATAAGGTACTTTTTGTGTTCCTATTCTTCAATCAGTAGTAACTCTTTTCAAATTTCACCTCGCATATGTCAATTCTTCATTTCCCTTATCGTAATCAAACCTACCATCATTCTTTTCTTCTATCGCCTTAATAATATGATAAGTGTATTCGTTATAAGGCGTTGGTATTCCAAATTCTTCTCCCATACGCATAAGTGCACCGGAAAACATATCTATCTCGGTATGTCTTTTAGCATCTATATCCTGAAGTGTAGAGTATCTTGCTGTTGGCGGCACTGCACTTCCACGTGACGATGAATTATCAATAACACTTAAATCTATTCCTTTTGCCTTAGCTATTGTTTCAAGCTCATGTCTTAAACCATCGCTTATAGCCTTCATATGTTCACTATCCCTGTAACATCCGACACCTGCACCAAGTACTGCCTGTGGAAGATTATTACTTACATTAAGTCTGAACTTACTCCACATTTCTTCTTTTATATGCTCTGTCACTCTGTAGTTAAGCCTGCTGGCTGCAAAAAGCTCATCTATCAACTTTATCCTGTCACTCACAAGTGTCTGTTCTGATATTTTGTCTGATGCAGATACCTTATCTGCTGTTTCCCCAAAAATAATTCCTATTGTTGTATCAGGATTAAAGTAATATCCCCTGCCATCTCTATGAGAGGCAACCTTTATAAGTGAATATACAATATGTGACATGCCTATCCTGTCTGCAATGATATCTTCACTGTCAACACCATTCATAAGACTCATAACTATAGTGTTTTCTCCAATAGCTGTAGCAATGTTGTCAAGTGCTCCTTTTAAAGCTCCATACTTTAACGAAACTATCAAAAGGTCAACGCCTGTATTATGCGCTTCTTCGGGTGTCCACACCTCTGGTCTGTATACTTCATCGTTTATAAGACAACCTTCTTTTCTTAGCCTTTCCTGACGTTCTCCCTGTGCTATTAGCCCCAGCCTTACATCCTTTAAGCCTGCAAGTCCCCATATAACATATGAACCTACAGCTCCTGCTCCTAATATAGCAACGGTCTTTATCTTCATGATGTTCTCTTTCCTCTTTTCTATAAAATATATTTCTAGTTATATTTATGGATACATTTCTGAATATACTTGGCCATATACTTATATTTCTTACACCAAAAATATCTTATTCATATTTATTATATTTGCAATCTGCTGCTTTATCAACCTATTATTTCATACTATTATTTTCAATACTGTTATTCATATCCTATTTTATTTTTCACCTATTGTTCGTACTATTATTTTACCAAAAAAGCGGATGTCTGAATAACAAACATCCGCTTATATTTTATAACTGATATGATGTAAACGTCATAAGACAAAAAGTCTTTCTTAACCTACATGATAAGATCTTTTAACGCTTACTTAGTATGCAACTCCATTAGATACTTCAACATAGTAAATATTAACTCCGCCATCCTCGGCTATAAGATAATATTCACCTGCAACTGGCACTCTGAATGAAACTGACTTAAGTGAATTTCCTAGAATCTTTGATGTAGATGTAATATCCTTTCCATTCTTATCAACTATCTTAATAAGTCTTGATTCATCTGTGCTTGAGCTTGTTGCATATACCTTCACCTTAGCTTCTCCAGCTGTTTTAAACGCAATAGCTCTTCCACTTGTACTGCCTTTACCAGAAAGCTTGATTCTTCTTGTAAAGTCTATTCCTTTATATTCCTTTCTGCTCTTATCTACTGTAACTGTTGCTTTGCTTCCGGCAACAATCTTAAAGCCGTCAACAGTAAGTGTTGATTTTAACTTTCCTGTATTTACATCATTAGCATTTAGAACAAGCTTGGTACCGCTTACAGTCGAATCTGTCTTTGATTCTGTAGCTTTAGTTGCTTCTGTTGTTTTTTCTGTTGCTGTTGTTTTCTCTGTTGCCTTTGTTGTTTCTGTTGTTTTTTCTGTTGCCTTTGTTGCTTCTGTCGTTTTTTCTGTTGCTTTTGTTGTTTTCTCTGTTGGCTTTACTTCACCAGATGTCTTGCCTGTAACACTTATAACCTGATTAGCTACACCAAAATGTGCTCCAAGTGTTGAATAACTTCCCTGTGTTTCGTAAAGTCCCTTCATATTAATAGTTCCATCAGAATTTCTTAACTGCTTGTCTACATTACCATTAAGATTGATAAAATCAACAGCATTTTTAAACATTCCTGATACTTTAGATGGATTATCAACTACTGTACCCTTCTTGTCGCCACTAACAACTGGTGTTGGTAATAATCCTGATAATCTGTAATACTTACCTGTATTATAGTATATAGAATCACTCATATTACCTGTAAATTTATCTGAGTCTATAGCATTTGCTGAAACAAGACCTACGTACACTGCCTTATTTGATGCTCTGTAGCATAAGAAGTTGCCCTTCTTTGCCGACTTACCATTGCCCCATGCTGTGGCATTCATGATTGTAAGACCTGATGGATTGTTGTTGTCAGTGAATCCTGTTGCCCCATTGTTAAACGAGAGACAGTTAAGTACAACATGAGGTGTACCTACACCTGAACCACCGAGCTTAAAGCCATTCATATCTCCGTTAGCATAATGAACTCCGTTAGATAATGTTCCATTGCCGAATGAAACACAGTTTCTTATAGTTATCACACCGATAGGACCTGTAGCTGACTTAGCGAAAAGATCCCATCCATCATCAGAGTTGCAATATGATATACATCCATCAAATACATTGCCTTCGCCGCATGTAAGCTTTGCTGCAAAACCATCTGCATTTTCACCTGTACCACCCTGGTCTGGATAATCACAGTTATCAAATGCTGTACAGTTGATTATAAGGTTGTTTGATGGCCATAAATCTTTAGTTGCTGCTGTTGTGTCATATCTTGATATCTGAAGTCCTGAATCTCTGTTTGCTTCGAATACACATTTTTCAAATATGTTGTTGTTACCAGCAAGTAGCACGCCGTTATCACCAGCTCCATAGAAGTTGATTCCCTCAAAATACCAGTAATCTCCATCTACAACAACACCTCTGTTTGCGCCATCAAGTGTCTGTGCTGAGAAATCAAACTTAACCTCTGCACCATCAGCTGCTTTTACAACTATATAAGCGCCGCTTTTTCCATTCATGGCATTATTAATAACTATCGTATCTGTAAACTTGTAAGTTCCAGCCTTAACTATGATAACATCTCCTGCCTTAGCACTGCTTATAGCTGTAAGAATATCAGATGCTGACGAAACATACTTTGCATTCTTAAAATCTGAATCCTTCTTTGTACTTAAATCTGTATATGCACCTGAATATGAGAGACTTGTCTTATCATAACTGTTTTTAGTATCTGAACCTGCACCTGTAGTTTCCTTCTCAGTTACCTTTGTTGCTTCTGTAGCTTTAGATGTAGTAGCCTTCTCTGTAGTCTTAGTTTCTTTTTCTGTTGCCTTAGATGTAGTAGCCTTTTCTGTAGTCTTAGTTTCCTCTTCTGTTGCCTTTGTTGTTTCATCTGTAGAAGGCTCTGGAGTTACTATGTTGGCATTAGTTCCACCAACAGCCACAAGCTCTGTGTTTTTATAATTCGTAACAGCTGCTTTTAAATCCTTATCTACAACATAAGCTGTGTCGTCTTCATCACTGAACTTCCAGTCAATAACACCACCGCCAAGGCTTCCTGCTCCCTTAGAAGATGTAACAAGTGCTGGAACATACTTTGCTGCTACAAGGCTTCCTGCCTTTACTCCAAGATCCTTAGTTGTATCAAAGTTATCGTATGTTGTGCCACCAGCTACTGTCTTGTATGATGATGGTACCTTTTCACCTGCAGAAGCAGCCAGATATGCATCAAATGTTGCTGCATTGGCAGCTTCACCTGTAACTGATGCTGCATTAGCATATATGATACCTGTTGCTCCAACTATTTCATTGCCATAAGCTTTTATGATGCCGCCGTTCTCACCTGAGAATGTGCCTTCGCCTAAAGCATCAGAACCCTGATTAGATGAAAGCATAGGATACTTGCAGTTTCTGAAGTAGTTGTTCTCTACATATACAGAAGAACCCATAGTTGAACCTACACCATACTTTGCGTTACCATCATAATAATTGTTATACATATGTACTGACATAGTTCTTACTCTGGCATGTCTTGAGTCTGAATGATCAAACCAGTTATGATGATAAGTAATGTAGTTAGGACCACTCTCGCTCTTCATACCACACAATGAACATTTACCTGAATCATAGAAATGTACATATGAAACTGTTATATACTGTGAATCACCCTTTATATCTATAGATCCATCACCTTTAGCCTGGTCAGCATCCCCACCAACCTTGCCATAGTAAAGGTCTACGTTATGTATCCATACGTTGCAGTTAGCTGTATCTAGTGAGATACCATCATCCATAAAGTTAAGTATTGAGAGGTTTCTCATTTCTACATTACCTGCATTTCTTAAAAGGAAACCGAAGCCGCTTATGCTTGCGTCCTCGCCAACTCCTTCAAATGTCATGTTAATATTAGAATAAGCACTTGCTCCTTTTATCTGCACACCCTCAGATGAGCTTGAAAACTTATCCATACCCGAATCTGTAAGACATCCTATTACTCTTACATCAAGTGCCCTTGTTTCTACACCCTTACTGGCACTCTTTGTATATGCATCAATAATTGTCTGGAGTCCTGTGTACTCCTTCTCGCCCTTTCCTTCCATAATGCCTGCTGTTACAGTTTTAGCATTATCATTAGTTACATAAAGAACGATTGAATCACTCTTAAGTGTTCCATCTTCGTTATATGCTCCTGAACCTGTCTTGTATCTTGATTCAGAAGAAAATGCAAAGCCTGATCTGTCATATGAGCTTACCTTAAGAACATCTGTAACCTTAGCCTTAGCTGTTACTTCTTTTCCATTCTTTACTGGTACTACCCTGATAACATAGTCTCCTGCCGAAAGACCCATGGCATCTACCCTGTAGTAACTCTTGTACTTTCTTATAAGTTCATTGTCGATTCTTGCATATGCTGAATCTGACTGTGAAGCCTTTTTGATATATGCTGTATATCCATCGGCTTCCTTGTCAATAGACCACTCAGCGTAAGCTGATTCAAGCCAGCCCTGCGCTGTTCCATTGAACTGTACTGTTCCAACCTCTGCCTTTGCGGTAGATATTGTAGTTGGAATAATGACACTTACAACCATCAATGCTGCAAGTATCCATGCCCATCCTTTGCGGGCCCCCTTGCTAATGTTAGCTTTCATGTTTTACCTCCTCATGCACATGTTTGTGCAATATGCTTTAACATATGATGTCTTACTTGCTAATCTTAGCAATATCACACAAAAAAGTACATAGGATAACATAGTAAATTAGTACCATTTATTAAAATTATGTTTCATATTTATTAAAAGTTTGTTTCCATATAAATATATTCTACATTGTTGTTTAATTAAATATTAGTTGGTGATGAACGGACGACAAATATAAGCTACAGGCAGTTCTGCACACTATGTTCAATGCCAGAAGCTTTGATTGGATATTTCTAAGTCTTTCCATATAAACTATGGTAACTGACGCTACCGCTCAGACGCGCCGTCCATGGCGCGGCTTCGCTGCTTCGTACATCCGTGTACGAAGCTAGCTGGTTGACTAAGGGAAAGACTAAGAACTATCACAATCAAACTTCAAGTGCATTTCACATAGTATGCAGAACTGCCTGTAGCTTATATTTGTCTGTGTTACGGCATAATGTAATACTGAATATTC